>Ga0209417_1001210_pt1 | contig 49202 bp, 35 predicted proteins | sample RifGroF2_FD_184002 | JGI IMG/M metagenome (GOLD analysis project Ga0209417, IMG submission 184002) | Groundwater microbial communities from Rifle, Colorado, USA - Groundwater F2 (SPAdes) (version 2) | ecosystem: Environmental > Aquatic > Deep subsurface > Groundwater | place: Rifle, Colorado...
GAAAAGATTCCATTATACTTGGGAAGATGAAACTAATTCCGGCTTTTCTGAATTGGGAAAACTTATTAAGAGATTAGGTGGAGATATTTCCTCTATAGATGTAGCTCCTACTGCAAATACGTTGGGAAACTTTTCTATTTACATTCTTGTTGATCCTGATATTCAGGCTGAAAATCCTAATCCAAACTTTATAAACGAGCATGCGCGTAGCGAAATAGCCGCATGGGTGAATAGGGGAGGGGGTCTTCTTATTTTAGCTAACGATAGTTTGAATTGTGAATTCGATAACCTTAACTTACTTTCAGAAAAATTTGGAATATTTTTTAAGGGCAATAGTGAGAACAGAGTTGTAGGAAAAAACTTTAACCTGGGCAAAATTAATAATTTCCCATGGCATGCTGTCTTTGAAAAGGTCACCAGTATTTATTTAAAAGAAATAAGCACTCTTGAGGTTTCATCGCAAGCAAATTGTTTTTTAAAGCAAAATGAAAATTGCATTATGGCATTTTCTGAATACGGAAAAGGGTTTGTTTTTGCGGTAGGAGACCCTTGGTTTTATAACGAATATTTCGATAACAGAAAACTGCCGATGGAATTTGAAAATTATAAAGCAGCCGAAAATCTTTTTATATGGCTAAAAAGTAAACTCGGTAAAAAATAAATTAGAATAAAAATAAAAAGTTTCTTCAAGTTATGGTAAAAAAAATTCAACCGGTTAAATTGGAAGATTTAGCCAAAAAGTTAAACGTCTCAAAAGTAACTATATCAAAAGCGTTGCGGGATCACCCGGATATATCGTACTCAACTACTGCAAAAGTAAAAGCGCTCGCTGAAGAATTGGGTTATATGCCGAACATTATGGCTCGGAATTTATCTTCCAGAAGATCGAACACCATCGGCTTGGTCGTTCCGAAAATTGCTCACGTCTTTTTTGCGTCAATTATCGAAGCGATTTATGATGCAGCATTCGATAATAATTATGAAATCGTTTTAACGGTTTCACAGGAAAAAGCTCTACGTGAAAGAAAACATATTTTATCTCTACTCTCAATGCGTGTTGATGGACTTATTATTTCTATTACCGAAGAGACAACCGATTTGTCAATTTTTGAAAAAGTGCTATCGCACGGAGTCCGATTGGTATTCATTGACCGTGTTCCTGATATGCCGAATATTTCAAGCGTAACGGTTAATGATAAAATGGGAGCTTTTACCGCCATCGAGTACGCCATCAAAAAGGGATACAAAAAAATTGCTCACATCGGAGGATATCATAATATCAATATCGGCAAAGATCGTTTTGATGGTTTCCAGCAGGCTATGAGTAAATATAAAATTCCCATTAAACCCAAATGGATTACTGAGGGTGGGTTTTCAGAAGAAGACGGGTATAACGCTTTTAAGGGAATGTACAAAAAAGGTGACCTGCCTGAATATATTCTCGCGGTTACTTATCCCGTGGCGTTAGGAGCATATAATGCAGCTTCTGAACTTGGTGTTAATATCCCCGGAGATATTGAAATAACCTGCTTTGGTAGTAATACTTTTAACAAAAATGTTCCATCATTTTTTAACTTTGTTAATCAATCAACAAAAGAACTTGGTGAGCGAGCTGTTCAAATGATGATTGAACAAATAAATAATCCCAAAGATTTTAGCCCTCAAAAAATAGTTCTTGATACCGAACTATTTATAGCTAATAATTCAGCATCAAGAATTGCTTAATCGCTTTCGAGATGGTCTTCGATAGCAAACCATCAATCTTTCATTAAATATTAATCTAACTTTTGATCGTCAATAAATTAAGATTCTTTTAAAATGTTAAAGTTACTTCTCGGCATGCTGCTTCTCTTTAATCTTAACGTCAACTACAATCCCGTCATTTATCTTGTTGGCGACTCCACTATGGCAAATAAACCTGTTGAAGATAATCCGGAAAGAGGTTGGGGGCAGTTGTTTCCTTTATTTTTTGATGAAGGGGTAACCATCGAAAATAATGCGAAAAACGGGAGGAGTACAAAAAATTTTATACGTGAAGGTTTGTGGCAAAATGTACTTGATAAATTAAAACCAGGTGATTATGTCTTCATCCAATTTGGGCACAATGATCAAAAAATTTCAGATACAAATCGTTATGCTGAAGCTCATACAACATACAGACAAAATTTGATCAGATATGTTGCGGAGACAAGAGAAAAGGGAGCAAATCCGGTATTGCTAACACCTGTTAACAGAAGAAAATTTGATAAGGATGGAAAATTTATTGATCAACACGAAGATTATCCTTCCGTTGTAAGAAGTGTCGCAACAGAGATGGAAGTTCCTTTAATCGATCTACATAAGAAAAGTGAAAAAGTATTTTCAGAATTAGGAGAAGAGAAGACGAAAGAACTTTTTTTGTGGATCCCGCCAAATAAATATAAATCATTGCCTAATGGTAAAACAGACAACACTCATTTCTCTTCGGAAGGAGCTATTTTAATTGCATCGTTAGTTGTTAAAGGAATGAAAGAAATAGCTTTACCAATCAGCAAATATCTAAAACAAAAGCCAGCTTTGGGAAATTAAAATTGTTCTATATGAGATTGATAAAAAAGATCAATTGAATTTAGCTAGAAGCAGAAATAAAAAAGCCGTTAGTAATACTAACGGCTTTTTTGATTTTAAACTTATCAGTTTAACTCATTCATGGGTACCCAATCCATATCGTCAAAGTCCTGATTCTCACCTCCCATTCCCCAAATAAAAGAATAGTTTTGCGTTGCCACTCCGCTATGAACAGACCAACTTGGAGAAATAACCGCCTGACCGTTTCGCAGAATGAAATGTCTTGTCTCATTTGGTTCGCCGAAAACATGGAGAACAACGGCATCTTCCTTCATATTAAAATACATATAAACTTCTGAACGCCTTTGATGTGTATGCACCGGCATGGTGTTCCAAACATTCCCTTCATCAAGTTCTGTTAAACCCATGACTAATTGGCAGCTTTTAATTCCATTTGGATGAATGTATTTGTAAATAGTTCTTTTGTTCGCGTCTTTTTGACTACCAAGTTGCACAGATTCGGCTTCGGAAAATTTCCTATGAACTGTTGGATATTCCATGTGAGCAGGATAACTGACAAAATAAAATTTAGCGGGTTGCTCCGGGCGAATACTTGCAAAATCTATTTCTTTTGTTCCTTTGCCAATATAGAGTGCATCTTTATATGCTAAAGAAAATACTTTTTCATCTGCCGTTATCAATCCATCGCCGCCAATATTAATGATGCCGATTTCACGCCTTTGCAGAAAATATTCTGCAGCCATTTCTTTTGTACTACTCAGTAATTTCAATTTATCATTTGTGGGTACAGTCGAACCGGTTATTGATCTATCTACATCCGAATAAAGCATGTAAACTTCATTTTCATGGAAAAGTTTATCGATCAAGAATAATTTTTTTAATTCTTCTGTAGTCATCTTCTTATAAGAAGTATTATCTGTTGTAAATCGTATTTCCATTGTTGATCCTAATATTTCAAATTACAAATCTAATTAGCTCATGCACTTTATTTGTCTTCACCTAAAAAGAGAATTTTCATGTGTCGGTTATAAATATTCTCGAAGACGTTCTTGCCGATGATGTCTTTATATTTTGCCAATGCATCATAATACTTGTCTCCCATTTCTGCTGCGATCTTAAAACCAAGATGCAGTAACTGTCTGAAATGGATATTGTAACTAGCACATGTTTGATCGTGTCGTAAAGCGTTTGTAAAATCTTCGCTTGACCATTTCCACACTGCTTCGGGTGTTGGGAGTTTGTTAAAATCAATGTCAACCACTGTTGCGTAGGGCTTCATAAGTTCAGTGCTTCTTAAAAAAGATTGTTGGTAAATTTCTTTTGAAATTTCCAGACCGTCACCACCGGCTTCAGCCAATCCGATTAATTCCTCTAACCAGGTTGTTCCTGCCGTTTTCAAGTGTAATCCGGCATCATATTTTTTAATGATCTGATGAATTGGTTTATAAAGGGAAAATTTATCGCTTCCCGAGTGGATACTAAGCTTCAGATTAGATGGGAGGTTAAATTCTTTTATAGCAAAGTTGATAACAGCAACATCATCTTCAAACTCACTAATAAACTGATTAGTATCTCCAACGTAATCAACACCCTTATTAAATCTTCCGGTGAACTTTGGAGCAATGGTTTGAACCGGTATATTTTCTAAAGCAAGTCCGTATAAAATAAAAAACAATTCTTCAGGAGTCTGCGCTTCATTGCTTTCGTCTATGGAGACTTCAGTAATAAAATTATCCTCTCCTTTAATTGATTTAATACGTTTGTAAATATTTGAAGCTTCTTTTATAGCTACTAAATATTTCCCGGCAATACTTTTTAATTTATCCTCTGTTATAGTGAATGTTTTTGAAACATTCGGGATAACAAGCGAACCAATATATTGGGAAGTAATTTTTAAGAAGGCCTTTAAATCCTCATCGGAAGGTTTTAGGCCAATAAAATCGGCTACATCCAACGTATAGAAATCGGCGAACTCCACAAAAGCATCAACTGTTTTTAATCCAATATGGTCGGCATCCACGTAATAATCGTCTTTCCAATTGAGTGCAGCCACGGCTTTGTCGGCTTCCAATCTAACGGTACTGGGAGAAGAACCGATCAAAGTATGTTCACGTTTTGATTTATTCCAAACCGGAACTATAGTAACTCCTTTTTCTTTTGCTTTTAAAAACGCAGATAATTGTGCTTCCCCCTGATGGCTAAATCTGTCTCCGACTCCCATTGAATATTTTCCAAGTGTCATAATACGTCTCATGTTAGTTCAAATAGTAAAAAAGGTTTTCCGATCTCACGTGGAGCCTATTAAATAGCGGCTCGACTCGCTGTGCTTCCTTTGTGAAGATGAAATTATTCAACAATATCTCGTGTGTAAATTTCGGAAAATATATTCGTTTTTCAAAGCGATAAACAACGGTTGTAGAGCGCTATTTCAATTGATTCTCATTGTTCGCGATATAAAAAAAGTATGGTTAAAACCTACTAAGCGCTTGGAGGGAAGCAAATTGTTTAGTAAATAATTCTCAAATTTTTCTTGACAAAGATACATATAATATGTATGTTGTCATACAAGTTCGAAGAATTATCGTTTATGAAGTTAAATGACAGCTTATTTGCGAATAAATTCATTTACTTCCATTTAAGCATCAAGTTTTTAGTCCATTTAAAGGAAATTCAAGATGAAACAATGGTGTTATAAGAGATCTCAACTCGTTACACAGCCAATCTTATTTTCTAATTGCAATGTTAAAAGCATTCGTTCAAAATTAAATTACCAAAACCGTGCAGTGATTTTCGATGGAGGAAATTTATGCTAAACAAGTTTCCATCATTTTTTATTCTTTACTTAGTAATCATTCTTGTGTATGGATTGGGAGATACTAAAGCCGGAGAAACCGGAAAAATATCTGGAAAAATAACTGACAAAACTACGCGCGAATCTTTGATAGGTGCTAACGTCGTTATCGTTTCGAGAATCGTAAATGGTGTCGAGGAGCGTATTAAAAGCATCTATGGAGCATCCACAGACGTTGAAGGCGACTATTTCATTCTGAACATCCCTCCAGGAATTTATAACCTAAAAGCCTCTTATATTGGCTACTCTGAAGCTGTTATAACTAGTATCTCAGTTGATGTTGATAAAACCACACGTGTTAATTTTTCACTGAACTCAGAAGCGATCCAAAGTGATGAAGTGGTTATTACAGCATACAGTCCTCAAAAAGTTGAAAAGGATATAACTGCCACTAAACAAGTTTACAATGTAGCCGATATTCAAGGTATCGCTGGAGTAGCCTCACTTACCGATATTCTTGAGTTACAAGCAGATGTAATTGATGACCACTTTAGAGGTGGTAGAGTTGGAGAATCTATTTATATGATCGGTGGCGGGTCTATTGTTAACCCATTAAGTAATAGCAGAGCATTTTCTCCTATTGTTACGGGCTTACAACAAGTTGAGGTTTATACTAGCGGATTTAGCGCTGAATATGGGAATGCACAATCCGGTGTGGTGAACATGGTAGCAAAAGAGGGAGGCGAAACTTGGGAAACAAGATTTGAATCATCCACTACCGCTCCCTATTATAAATCATTTGGCGGGAGTGTTTACTCACCGAGTAATTTAGATTTTTACAATATTCTTCAAGACACAAAAGCATGGTTGCAGGAAAATCCGACTCAGCCAGGTAGAGCACTGTTTGATTTGGGTTATTCTTTTGGAAGCGTTTATCTGCTTCCGACGAGAGCTACGCTAAAAGATTCACTCTACATCGCTCGATTAGGACAAATTGGTTGGTTACAATCGGTAAGAGATGTTGGCCTGCAGTATAACAATACTTTTGATAATAGATTTGATTTTACTGTTGGCGGACCGATCGCCAAAGATGTTAAGATATTTTTAGCTATACGACAAAATATAGATTATCCCATCGTTCCAACATCCACTCCAAACATTTCCAGACAAGTTATGAGTAACCTTTCATATAACATGGGACAGTATGATAAATTCAAAATTCGTTTTGTGCTTGATCATGCGACACAGAATGTTTTAAGCAGCAACTGGTTGAGATGGATTTTTGATAGAACTTTCGGTGTTACTCAATCGGTTCAAACAACAAAACAGCTTGGACTCGACTGGAACCATATCATTAATCCTTCAACCGTAATGGAGCTAAAGATCAATCTTCTAAATGTAAAAAGTGAAGAGAGAATTGAACTGTTACAAGACGGAGAGTTTCTTGAACAATACAGCAACAAAACGAATTGGGTTTACTATCAAGGTCCGGCAAACTATTATGTCGGCAGACCAAATGATGATCGAGGGGACCAAGTAGTTAAAACATATGATTTTCATGGAAATGTTTTAAGTCAACTTAACAAAAACAATATGGTAAAATCGGGATTGCAATTTTCGTATTACGACTTGAATGTAAATCGCGATATGAATGTGGTAGATGCTGGGAGTTATCGTAAAGTTTTGTTTTCTGCGTTTCCATATGAAGGAGGTCTATACATTCAGGATAAACTTGAGTTTGAAGGATTCATAGCTAACATTGGTTTGCGGTACGACTTTTACAACATGAATTCTGATTATTATGCTGATGAATATTCACCACTGCGAAATCCTTACTACGATCCTTCCAAACCTTATATAGAAAGAGGTTTGTATTACGATCCGGCATTAGCAAGAAAAGAAAGAACAAAACTTTATTCAAGGATTCAACCGAGAATAGGAATTTCGTTCCCGGTTTCTGAAACTTCAGTCTTCCACCTGAACTATGGAACTTTTACTCAACGTCCGGCATTCAACATGGTTTTTTATAATCAAGTTACAAGTTTTAATCAAATCGAAATTATCGGTAATCCACGACTAAAACCTGAAAACACAAGAGCCTATGATATCGGACTTGTAAACGCTTTTCCATACGGTATTAAACTTGATGTAAGTGCATACTATAAAGATGTGTCAAATCTCGTTGAAACAGCTTATTACTACGATGAACAGCAGTCGGTCTATCAAACGTATAAAAATAGAGATTATGCAGATATCAAAGGTTTCCATGTAAGTATTGAAAAATCAGATGGACAGATAAAAGGATACATTAGATATAATTATGAAACGGCAAAAGGGAAAAGCAGCAACGGATTAAATGCCCCCGTAACCTATTTTGAGAAACCGGCAGAAGGTCAGGAAGCAGTTAAACTCCCGGATCCTGAAGATGTTTATCTCGATTATGATAGAACACACAAAGCGATCGTTAATATCAGATATAAATCCGGAAGCAAAGATGGCTTCAGTATTGGAAATATTTATCCGTTGGGAAGTGTGAGCCTAAGTTTAACCTGGAAATTTTCTACCGGAAGACCTTACACCTGGGATGTTAGCGGACAAGGGCTTAAATATAATAAACGTACGCCTGATGAATCAGATCTGAGGTTAAGGATCGAAAAGACCTTCCGGGTTGACCGAACAAATATAACTTTTTATGGAGAGGGATTTAATCTCCTTGATAAAATGGTTTACAATTATTCAAGAACATTTAATGATGAACGAAACACTCCCAAGTTTGAAAATGATAGGGAAAATGTTTTAACCTATGATGAGTTTTCCCCTTTCGTTACAAGCCAGGAAGTTAATTTGATAAGTAATCAACCAAGATACTTTCGTTTTGGATTAATTCTTAATTTCTAAAAGATGAGTATGAAGAAGCATTTCCATAAGGAAGAGAAGTTTATGCATCGACATGAGGTAAATAAAAATTTTATTTTACTTTTTTCCACTCTCATAATTTTAAGCTCTACGATGATTGCGCAAATTAGAGAATACAAAATTCATGAGAGAGGAATGTTACACGAGACTGTTTTTAACACCGGTGAAATCGGCAGAGCCTGGATGACGGGTGATGCGGGAAATAAGACAAGTGTTCCGCTGTTTGAATGGCCGGCAAGATCTGCCACAGTTGTAGATGGACAGGAATATAGCGGACAACATAATATTATTGGAGCGGGAGTCTATCTTGCTGCAAACCTGAACGGGAAACCCGGAAAAGCAAATCGCATTTTCTCTTTTTGCGGAGGTGTTGGTGCAAGTCAGCCGGAAGTAAGTTTTGGCAGATGGGTATTTCCACTAAATATTGAAAGAAGAGAAAATTATCCGGTGCTGCCGGATGGTTCTTTAAATCCAAATTATGATCCGGATGAAGCAGAAGAAATTATCATTGCTTCATTCGCTACTTCCGTTGGAATAACCGTAAAGCGCACTTCACGAGCGTGGAGCTACCCTGACTATGATGATATGATTATCTACGAATACGAATTTGAATATACCGGTGATACAGATGGAAACCCCGCAACGATCGAGCAGACCGATATGTTAAAAGATGTGATGACCTGTTTTAATTATGGTTTTGCTCCATCAATGTACGGTTATCAAAGAACTTACAACGTTTGGAAATACGATGCAGGAATTTATAGAGGCGACCAACGCGGATATTGGGATTCAGATTATTGGCTAAGTTTTAACATGGATGTGCAAACGAATCTTATTACTGAACTTGCCGGGAAACCGGAACCGAATAAAGAATTGTTTAGGCAATTTTCATTGACCGGGGAAAATGGCGGTGGTTTAGCAAGCCCTCAAGCGCCTGGGTATTGCATGTTGTATTACGATCTAAATCATCTTGCGATTGTTGATCCACTCGACTCAACAAGAAATGAATCAGAAGCCGTTGATATATTAAAAACAACAGGCGGAGTTTATTATGAACTTGATGATAACAATCATATAAAACAACCCTGGTCTAATAAAATTAGTACGGGAAATACTAATTCAGCTAAAATGATGAATCAGTTTTTTAATCCTGATAACAGATACAGCGGAGTCTATTCAGCTACAAGTACCACGTGGCCGGAATTGCCGCATAATGATGAAAGATGGATTGGAAGGGCCGCATACCCATATAGACAAAGTGCGGACGCGGCTCAAAAAAACTTTGTTAATGGTCCTTATACTCTTAGCATTGGAGACAAAATTAAATTTGCGCTCGCGGAAGTTTGTGGTTATGGAGCGGAACCGGAAAAAAGAGTTGAAGGCGGACAAACTTCAACCCAATGGGCTCCTACACAAAGTTGGGATAGAAAAATTGTTATCGACGGTGAAGTAATGACGGAACATTATTTAACAGATTATGGATATCCCGACTATGTTAATTCAAATGTAAAAAATGTAACTCAAGTTGCGCACAAAGCATTTACCGCTTACTTGGGGCAAGAACCTACTGTGCCTACATGGCCTGAAACTAACCCTTCATCTGGAAGTTACAAAATACCGGTTCCGGTTCCTGCGCCGGCAATAAAATTAGCAAATACTGCTCTCGGTGAAGTTGTTGTTGAATGGAATAGAGCAGTTGAAGGCTTCACCCATCCACGCTTATCCGGACAGTTAAACAAATTTAAAGTTTACAAATCAAAAGCAGGAATGGGTCCGTGGAAACTATTATCTGAAATAAACAAAGGTGATGTAAACGGGGAAAATTTGTATCATTTTCTCGATCAAGATGCTGATTTCAAAATAGGTGAATCAAGATATTATGCAGTTACTTCAGTTGATATTAATGGAAATGAAAGCGGAAAAACTAATATTACAAAATTTTCAAAGAATGTCGGTTCTGTTGAAAAATTAGGAAAAGTTTATGCTGTTCCAAATCCGTTTATATCGAAATCAGGTTTCCAGGGAACGGGAGATGTTACAGATAAAATAGGATTTTACGGACTGCCGGAAAAATGTACCATAAGGATTTTTTCATACGGTGGTCAATTAGTTGATGTGATTGAACATGACACACCGCTGTATTCAACAGAGTGGTTTCAAATGACAAAGAACGGGCAAGAGATTGCTTCCGGAATTTATTTTTATGTAGTGACAACACCGTCCGGTGATCAATCCAACGGAAAATTTATTGTTATCAAATAATATTTTTTGCATAGAGGTATGCTTAATGAAGACCATTAAAAATAAATATTTAACTATCGGTTTAATGCTGTTAATATTAACCGGAGTTCAGTTTCCCTTTGGTAAAGTAGGAACAACATCTTTCCAATTTTTAAAAGTTTTTCCCGGTGCAAGAGCCAATGCATTAGCAGGCGCATTCAGTACAGTTGCAGATAATTCAGAAGCAGTATTTTGGAATCCTGCAGGTTTAGCAAGAGTGAGCGGATTTGATGCGACTGCCGGCTATATCGGGTGGTTTATGGATGTAAAGCATTATTCTTTTTCTGCTGCTTACAATTATGCAGGTGTAGGAGTATTTGGATTTCAGGCAACTGTAGCTGATGTTGGAGAGATAGAAGTTACAACCGTTGATCATTTAGGATTTGTCAATGGTGTCTATAATCCGGGATTAACCGGAGAAGTAATCAGACCAAATTCCATGGTGTTGGGCGCCTCCTTCGCCCGCAATCTAACAGACAAATTTGCATTTGGAGTTACTTTGAAATATGTGATAGAAGACCTCGTCTATCAGAAAGCAGATGCAATTGTTTTCGACGGAGGTTTAACTTTTAATTCAGGTTACAAGTCAATTGTCATTGGCGCTGCTATCAGGCATTTTGGTCAGGAAGTTAAATTCATTGATAAAAGTTATCCCCTGCCGCAAACATTTAATGTAGGCATTTCTTCTTACTTAGTTGCTCCTGTTGATCCGCTAATAACATCATTAGGAGATCAGACAGTTTTATTTTCTTACGATATGATTCAACCGAGAGATTATGATCAAATGCATAGCATCGGTTTGGAATATGGATTTGAAAAGATGCTCTTTCTTAGAGGAGGGTATTCATTTAATAGTGATCAAGAAAAATTGTCTGCCGGTATTGGACTGAAATATCAAAATTACAGGATCGATTATTCGTTCAACGATTATGGTGAGTATCTGAAATCGGTACACAGAGTAACCGTTGGGCTCGAGATAAATTAAAAGAAATAATACTTATTGAAAGCAAATAAACATGCGAACTGATTATAATAATTCAACGATTATAAAAGCGAAATGGCTATCCTTCGTCTTGATCTTTGCATCAACTCTCGTTGCTCAGCACCGGGGAGATAATCTTTCTTTTCAAGGTCTCTCTGACAAAAATAATGTGAGTGTTAAAGCCGTTGCAATGGGAAGTGCACTAACTTCGCTTACCGGAAATATTTCTGCATTATTTTATAATCCGGCCGGTTTAGCAAAAATAAAAGAATTACAAGTTTCTATCTCTTCAAATTATTATACAAAACAGTGGAGAGAGAATCAGAACTATCGCCCGGATAGATATTTTGTAACTCTTCCTTTTTACTTAGAGGGTTTATATATTCCTGATCCGGCGAACAACGGAAAGTGGGATTATCAAATCGTACAAGACACCAATTATAATTATTATGTAAAGGAGCCTCAGTTAGGCGTTGATCCCTACAGTCAAGAAGCCGCCGACTGGAATAAGAATAAAAACAATTTCGGATTAACCAATATTTCGGCAGCAATGCCTTTCCAAGTATCTGATGAAAATTTTGTTGCAGCGTTAAGCTACAATCGGAACAATAATTTTTATGATTTTGATAGGAACGATACTTACCTTGATCCACATGTCGGCTATGCCGGATATGGTGGAGATATCACCCGCGTTGATGGTTTGCACACGATGAATATGCGATGGTCAAAGTTTCTAAGACAAAGATTCGGATCATTAAATTATCTTACCGGCGGATTATCATACCAAGTGATGGATGAAATCATGTTTGGAATTGGAGCCAATATTATGTGGGGGAATAGCGATGATTACCAATCACTTATTAGGGTTGGGGATTTCCTTTTAAGCAACCAACAAAGATTTACTTTTTCGTACAAAGATATTTCAGAATTAAAAACCGAATCATCAAAATATAAATCTACCGGTTTCAACATCAGCACGATCATTGAGTTAAACCGTGTAAAACTTGGATTAAAGATTGATCTCCCTTATACTTTATCCAGAAATTGGAATTACACGCAGACAAATTTTGACTCTGTTACAACCGTTACAACTGCAAGCGGTACCGATAAGTTTAACGTTCCTGCTATTTTTAATTGGGGAATTAGTTTTCAGCCGGTGGATAATTTTATCATCGCATTTGATTATGAATTTGCGCCATATAGTAAGGCAACATTTGAATTTGCATCAATCGATTCGAGTTTCAATAAATGGATAAACAGAAACACGATTAGACTTGGGCTGGAATTTAAAGCATTTGAATTTCTTTCTTTCATGGCAGGTTACCAAAGCATTCCACAAACTTTTCTTCCCGATGGTTCGGCTATAAAAGATAAAGGGCCTGATGCCAATAGTTACAGTGCCGGTGCAAGTATCAATTTCTTTTTTGGACGAATTGATTTAGCATACGAATTAAAGGTCTTAAAATATTATGATTCTTATTTCAGTAATACAAATTATGCGTTTGAAAAAAGCTCTAATGTTCTAATCGGATATACTTATACTTTTAATTAACAAAATGAAATCGGTTGATTTTCAAAATATATAGTTCAATCATTCAACAACATCTAATAAACAAGAGGTGCATATGAAAAAAATTCTATTGTTTGCTGTTCTCGTCATTTCCTTTTTATCAGCAACAACAAATGCTCAAATTGTATCGATCGCAACAGGAAACTGGGGTTCAATTGATACATGGGGCGGTGGAGTTATTCCCACAGCAACAGACGATGTAGTGGTCAGTTCAGGCAATACGGTTACGGTTGATGTAGAAAATGCCGCATGCAAAAATTTATCGATTGATGGAACGTTAACCTTTCCTGATGTAGATGCAAGATCAATCACTATCAACGGTTCGGTTACTATCGGTGCAACCGGAAAATTCAACACCTACAGTAGTGGTTCGCCCTCAGCTTTAAGAAATCAGAAGATCACAATTATGGAAGACTTAACGATCAATGCCGGAGGTATTATTGACATGCGCCGTGGTTCAAATCCAAACGTTGGAATTGGGTTAATTGAATTTGCCGGAACTACAAATTCAAACATTTCTCTCTCTCAAACCAAATATGGTTCAAGTATAGAAGAGTTTAATGGTATTACTATCAATAAGACCGGTGGTGCAAAAGTAATCCTTAAAACCGGAAATCTTTTTATGTCGAACAATACCTCCACAGGTCCAACCTATTTAACATTTAATTCAGGTATGATCGAAACTGAAGGAGAGAATATTTGGGGTTACTTGACAACCAACACGGTTGGAATTGTAGGCGCCACAAGTTCAAGTTTTGTTAAAGGAAATTTGGGAAGGGGAATGTCTAACAGCTCCGGTGCAACACGAATTTTTTACGTCGGAGATAGCCAGGCATTTAGACCAATTACCGTTCGGTCTTCAACAGCGCAAGGAGCAACCGGAGCGATGATTGTTGTAAATTCAATTCTTGGTGATGCAAATAAAAGCAGCGCTTTTGTTGGTGGAATTGATAAAGTTTCCGAGGTTAGATATTTTCAAGTAAAATATTACAAAGGCGCAAACGGTTCAACAACTTTAACACTAGATTCATTAGCTGTCAGTTATGGCGCAGGCGATGGAGTTGCGGCAGGGAATATAAATTTAAGAGTTGCTTATTCAACTGATGACCGAACAACATGGACAGCAGTTCAACAGACAGAGCCATATGTAACAGAAACTAGCGATACCAGCCGGGTTGGTGGGGATATGCTTAATCCTGGTATCACACTCTCAGATGGACAGATTATGTATTTGGCTCTCGCAAGAGTTTCAGGAACGACTGATAACAGTTTGTCCGGCGCTGTTAACGTAGAAAAGGAAGAAGGGATTCCAACAACATTTAAACTCAATCAAAATTATCCAAATCCGTTTAACCCTTCAACAAAAATAAATTTCTCAATTCCATTTTCATCAAATGTTAGATTAGAAATCTTCAACGCTCTCGGACAATCAGTTGAAACAATGATTGACGGATTCCTTGATGCCGGAATTTATAATGTGGGTTTTGATGCACGCTATTTAACAAGCGGAATTTATTATTACAAAATTCAGGCGAACGGATATTCGCTCACAAAAAAAATGTTGTTAGTAAAATAGTTAGTGTTCATTGTGTAACCGGGCATGCAAGACGTGTCCGGTTTTATTAAAATTTAATTTTTCAGAATGTCAAAGTTGCAGATTATATCATCCTTTCTTCTTCTGGTTATGTTTTTTAGTCCCTCAAACTTGAAAGCAGCTAAGTTTTTTGTCTCCTCATCAGCCGAGATAACTTCGGCGTTAGCATTGGTACAACCGGGGGATACACTCGTGATGAAAAATGGGACGTGGCAGAATCAAAAGATTGTTTTCCAGAAAAACGGCACCGCGGAGAAGAATATTTTTTTAGTCGCAGAAGTTGAAGGAGAAGTTTTCTTAACCGGAACTTCTACATTAAGAATCGCCGGGAATTACCTCGTTGTTAGCGGCTTAATATTTAAAAATGGATATAGTTCAAGTGGCGGTGTAATTGATTTCAGGAACGGTTCTCTGGAGAGTAATTATTGCAGAGTTACGAACACATCCATCATTGATTATAATCCGGTAGATTCAAAGACCGATTATAAATGGATCTCACTTTACGGAACTCACAATAGAGTTGATCATTGTTATCTTAAAGGGAAGACACATATCGGTACAAGTTTAGTTGTGTGGCTTTCTAACAAACCAAACTATCATCTCATCGACAGCAACTATTTTGGATTTAGACCTGTCTTCCCGGAAAATGGTGCAGAGACAATTAGAATTGGGACAAGTGATTGGTCAATGTACGATTCCTTTACCACCGTTGAATTTAATTATTTTGAACAATGTAACGGAGAGATTGAAATCATCTCAAACAAATCATGCGGGAATATTTTCAGGTATAATACCTTTAAAGATTGTGAAGGTATGTTGACTTTACGCCACGGAAACCGTGCAACCGTTGAAGGGAATTTTTTCTTCTGTGGAAAGAAGCCAAACTCCGGCGGTATTCGTATAATCGGTGAAGACCATAAAGTGATCAACAATTATATTGAGAATGCTGCCGGGACAAGTATGAAATCGGGAATAACTATTATGAATGGCGTTCCTGATTCTCCCTTGAATAGATATTTCCAGGTGAAGAGAGCAATCGTTGCTTTTAATACGGTTGTTAATTGCGCGCAAACACTTAACATCGGAGCCGGTAAAGATTCGGAATTATCGCTTTCTCCACTAGATTGTATTATTGCTAACAATATTTTTTACTCATCACAAACTCCTATCGTTACCTTTACTGATAATCCGGCGAATATGACTTGGAGTGGGAATATGTTTTATGGAACATCGATTGGAATGACTCTTCCGGCAAAAAATTATTTCGTAAATCCGCAATTATCAAAATCATCTAACGAAGTCTTGCGATTAATTTCAACAAGTCCTGCGATAAATAACTCAGACACTAATTACGCCTATACCACTATTGATATGGATGGACAGGAGAGAATCGGGATAAACGATATCGGTGCCGATGAGTTTTCAACCAGTCCTTTGATGATTAAACCTGTCTCTGCCGCTACTACGGGTCCCGGTTATATGCGCATCCCGACTTCGGTAATCGAATCAAAAAAAAGGACAGCAAATAATTTCATGTTATTTCAGAACTATCCCAATCCGTTTAATCCAACCACCACCATAAGTTATCAAATTCCGAAGGATAGTTTTGTAACATTAAAAATATATAACATGCTCGGCAATGAAATTGCTACATTAGTAAATGAAGAAAGAAAAGCCGGGAGTTATAATTACGAATTAGGAATTGGGAATTACGAATTACCGAGCGGAATCTACTTCTATCAGTTAAGAACCGATAATTTTTCTTTTACTCGTAAGATGGTAGTTCTAAAATGAACTTTCGTTTTAAACTCATCGTACCAATTATTTTGTTGAACTTACCGTGTAGTTCACTTTTGATGGGGCAATCTCCCTGGCAGTCTTCGCTTGTTTATTACAGTGGGGACAGCAGCTTAATTTATAAAACTGATGTTGAAGGAAATAGAATACCTGATTTCAGCTATGCCGGTTATAAAAGTGGCGGAGTTGATATTCCTTCCATCAGTATTGTAAAAACAATTAGCTCAATTTCGGGCGATAATACTGCACACATTCAAGTAGCGATAAATGAAGTTGCGGCAATGCAAACTGATGCAAATGGTTTTAGAGGAGCGCTACTCTTAAAAGCCGGAATTTATCAAGTGAACGGGACAATAAAATTAAATCAGAGTGGAATTATTTTAAGAGGTGAAGGAGATGGCTCTGACCCGCTAACTAATACAATTATTTTGGGAAAAGGTAATTCGCCGAATCAAAGGACAATTCTAGTTGCCGGTTACGGAGGAACTTCAAAATGGAGTGAACAAGTAAGTGGTACAAAAACGGATATTACAAGTGATACCGTATATGTCAGTTCAAAAAGTATTCAAGTTGCCGATGCATCAAAATATAATGTTGGAGATAATATCATTATCTATCATCCGTGCACCGATGGCTGGTTAAAAGCTGTAGATTATGGAGGAACTCATTCAAATGATTCCGGAGCCGAACCCGATGTTGATGTTCCATGGAAAGTAAATGCATGGCCTATTGTGTTCAACAGATTTATAACTGCAATTAATGGAAATACTATTTCTATTGATGCGCCGGTATTCAATACATTAATAAAGAATCAGTCTCAATCCTACATTTATAAATATGCCAGAACAAATCTGAGGACAAACATCGGGATTGAAAATTTAAGAATCGATATTGAAACATTGGGCGGAGAAGATGAAAACCATGCTTGGCAGGCAATTGATTTATATCAAATAGAAGATTCATGGATAAAAAATTGTACGATGCTGCATTTCGGTCAATCGGCAGTTCGCTGCAACACAGCAACAAGAATAACTGTCCAAGATTGTAATGCGTTAGACCCGGTTAGTATTGTAACAGGGGAAAGAAGATACAATTTCAATGTGTATACTGCTTCTCAACAAATTCTTTTTTACAAATGTCACGCAACAAACGGCAGACATCATTTCGTTTCAAACGGCACAACATGGACTTCAGGCTGTGTTTTTCTTGATTGTACTTCTCAAGGTTCATGGACAAGTAGCGAAGGCCATCGCTCCTGGAGTATGGGATTGTTATACGATAATCTTGTTGAACAAGATGGTCCACGGGCTGGTGAAAATCCAAGATTGTTAGGGCTCTATAACCGTGGTAATTACGGGACAAGTCACGGTTGGGCGATCGCTCATTCTGTTGCATGGAATTGCGATGTTGCAAACGGTGATTTGATTGTTCAAAAACCTCCAACGGCTCAAAACTATGCTATCGGCTGCAAAGGAAAAAGAATTACAGGACAATATCCTCCGGCTTCATTCAATGAACCACAAGGATTTATTGAAGGCACAAATCAAAACGGATTAAATCCTCGCTCTCTTTATCTCGCTCAACTTGAAGAGAGAATGAATCCGACTGACATTAAAATGACTTCAACCGGAAACAATTTAAATTTCATGTTGGAACAAAATTATCCAAATCCGTTTAATCCCGTTACCTCAATCTTCTATTCGATTCCGCAAGCAGCATTTGTTTCGATAAAAGTATTTAACGTTCTCGGGAATGAAATCGCAAGTTTGGGTAACGAACAAAAAGATGCGGGAAATTATAAAGTAAATTTTGATGCATCAAATTTCCCGAGCGGAATTTATTTCTACAAATTACAAGCCGGACGATTTGTTTCTAGTAAGAAAATGGTTCTCTTAAAATAATGATAAACCGTACAAAAATATTGCCGACATTGTTCTTGCTTATCCCGGCAACGTTTTGTTTTTCTCAAAACGCAATTAATACAATCGATAACATTCCCCGCGATAGATTAGTTACAGATCAAGAATTGCTCCGACTCGTTGATTATTCTTTCTCTGGTTTAAACATTGTCGAATCTGACGTAAAAAAAAATGACACTAAAAAAGCTATTGAATTGTTAGCGGAATATTTTAGAAACAGAACCAATAAAAATTATTTTTTTGACGGTAAGAATATCCTTAAAGAGATTGAGTTATTTCAAAAAAGTTATCCCGAAGAAATTAAAAGTATTGAAAAAAGATCGAATGAATTTATTGATACTTACGGGACGGATTTAAAATGGAAAATGCCAGGTGTTGATAAGCTCGGAAGACCCTTTACTCCCAATACAATCCGGTACATTTCACGCTTCCCCCGTGCTTATGAAAACGTGTTGTCGGCCATTTTCAAAAAAGACAACAGATCAACTGCTTATTTAATGACGCAATTGAAGGACTTCATACATGATTATGAAAGCGGGAAAACCGAGATCGGCGGCAATGATGTATTCGAAAGATTTTATGCCGGTCACAGAACGCGCAATCTTTTGTTTGCCTATTATCTTATGCTTCATACGGATAATTTGCGATGGGAAGACCAAATTTTTCTTATAAAAGTTTTTCTATTGCACGGTGCGCGGTTGATAGATGTTTGCAAGGATTTTCAATACGGGAATCACCAGTTACATGGGTTAGCCGGTTTGTATGAAATGTCGATTATGTTTCCCGAATTGCCGGTGATGAGTTATTGGAATAATACCGCACTGAAAACAATCATGGTTCATGTTGAGAAGGAAATAAAAGAAGACGGTTTCCAATTCGAAAGAGCATCGCACTATTTTAAACTTGATATCATGAATTATTTCAGAATATTTCAAATATCCAAAGTGAACAACAAAAAATTGCCGGAATTGTTAGAACATAGATTTCATAAAATGTTCGATGCTATCGTAAACGTGGCTTTGCCGACAAAATCATTGCCGATTCTTCAAGATGCGCAAGCAGTTTATTCAACACAAAACGATTCGCTTGAAAACAATAATGCTGCTGAATTGGTCGATCCTAAAGAATCGTTTTTCCTCAGCATAGGAGCGGCAGTTTTTAATGACCCGATTTATAAATTCTTCGCCAACGATATACTTTTTCCGGATTTGTTTTGGTTTTTCAGCGATAAAGAAAAAGACAACTATTATAAGTTGAAATCACAAATCCCATCTGTAAAATCAATCTCGTTGAGCGAATCAAAATACTATGTTATGCGGACGGGTTGGGATAAAGACGATCTCTACATGGTTATAGACGGAGGGCTTGCGCAATTCAAACCGGATCATTCACATGGTGGAATTCTTGGTGTAATGGTTTATGGATTGGGAAGCGAATTGCTGCCGACATACCGCGTACATTACAGCGATATTTCATATCAGTACATGAAAAATTCATTGGTTAAAAATGTAGCGCTTGCCGACCGACTTTTGCAAGGACAAAACTGGATTGATAATAACGCCCGCACCGGATTCGGAATATGGGAAAAACTTCCAACTCCAACTGTTCATGAATGGATAACTGGAAATGAATACGATTATTTCAGCGCTGTGCATAACGGATTTGACAGCATTGGAGTTAATTACAATCGCTCAATAATTTTTTTCAAACCCAATTTCTGGTTGGTCATTGATAAATTTGTTTCTAAAAATATTCACTCATATGAACAACTGTGGCAAGGTGAGTTTTCAGTTTTGAAAGATGTAAACGGTATAGTAAAACAAAACAAAGAATCAAAGTTTTACGTGCTTCAATCAGACGGAACAGAAATGATTATTCGCCCCTATTCAAAATATGGTATCAATTCGGTGATGTTTGAAAAAGAAGCCGTGAGAAATTACTCATTCAATACTTTGCTTTGCCCTATTAAAAATAATAATGATTTATCACCCGCAATAAAAATTTTTGAAAATAAAGATTACAAACTGATAAACATTACAAATGGAACTCTGCAATCGTCAGTATATTTTAAAAAGGTTGATATGCTAAACCTTCCGGAAATCAAAACCGACGCTCAATTTGTATGTCTTAGTTATGAATCCGATCGGCTTAAATCTGTTTTGCTTTACCAAGGCAGCAAGATAAATGTAAATGAATTCAGTTTAACATCCCTTACTCCTTCAGTTATTGAAATTGAGAAAGGTGATGACGGAATTTGGCGCTATAGCGATCTAAAAGGTAATCTTCAAAACATTAAACTGGAAATGGAATAAAATATTACGACGGCAAATTATCTTTTCCCCAAACGGAATAGAGCATAAAAATATTTATTTAATTGCTGAAGAATTATTTTGTTTCAATTAAGAAAATGAGTCTCTTAAAATAGTATAAAATGGATTTCAATAAATTCCTATGAAAAAGTTTTTAATAATATTATTTGTTTTTTTTACGTCTCAAGTTGATGTGTCGGCTATCATTCGTCTGCCTTCTGTTTTTAACGATAACATGGTGCTACAACAAAATAAGATTGTTAATCTTTGGGGATTTGCTTCACCCCATGAAAATATTACGGTAGAATTTAACGGACAAGTAGTAAATGGAGTAGCGAATGCTCAAGGGAACTGGAAAGTTGAGCTTCAACCAATGCAAGCCGGTGGACCATTTGAGATGATTATTAAAGGTACGAATACAATCATACTGAAAAACATTCTGATTGGCGAAGTTTGGATTTGTTCCGGTCAATCGAACATGGAATTTCCATTAAAAAAAACAAATGATGCAGAAAAGGAAATTGCTCAAGCTGATCTCCCTTCAATTAGAATTTTCATAGTTAAGAGGACTTGTGCATCAGATATGCAGGAAGATTGCAAAGGGAAATGGCAAGTTTGTTCGCCAAAGACAGTTGGTGATTTTTCTGGAGTAGCATATTATTTCGGAAAAAATTTAAATAAAGAATTAGAAGTTCCAATCGGTTTGATACAAGCTACTTGGGGAGGTTCTCCTGCAGAAGCTTGGATGTCTAATGAAGTTCTTGAATCTGATTCTGATTTTAAACCAATTTTGGAAAGATGGAACAATCAGATAAAGAATTATCCCGAAGTGTTGCAAGAATATAATCGTGACAAAGACAGTTTGTTAAAAAAGTGGTTTTCCGATTCAACCGTTGCAGTAAATAAGGGAATGGCTCCGCCAAGAAAACCGAATGTTCCCGAAGGACCGGGTTCAAGAAATACTCCTTCCGGTTTATTTAATGGAATGATCGCTCCTTTGGTATCGCTTTCATTTCAAGGAGTAATCTGGTATCAAGGTGAAGCCAATGCGGGACGTGCATTTCAATACCGTAGACTTTTCCCAACATTGATCAGAAATTGGAGACAGTCTTGGAATGCAGGTGAGTTCCCATTTTATTTTGTGCAATTGCCAAATTTATTCAGGCAGCCGGAACCTTCTAAGAGCGGCTGGGCAGAACTTCGAGAGGCTCAATTGATAACTCTTTCAGAACCTAATACCGGTATGGCCGTTACTATTGATGTAGGTGACCCGACGAATCTTCATCCGACAAATAAATCAGATGTTGGCTTTCGTCTTTCGTTGATAGCCTTGAACAAAGATTACAACAAAAAAGACATCGTTTTTTCCGGCCCCATTTACAAGTCTTTTAAAATTGGAAATGATAAAATTTTATTACAATTCACGCATACCGGCAATGGTTTGATTTCTAAAAATGGTGATGAGATAAAAGGATTCACCATTGCTTCCGGTGATAAAAAATTTGTAACTGCCTCAGCAAAAATTGAAGGCGATCAAGTTGTAGTGTGGAGCGATCAGATAAAAAATCCCGTAGCTGTCCGTTATGCATGGGCTGATAACCCGGAGTGCAATCTTTACAATGGTGCAAATCTTCCGGCATCTCCTTTTAGAACAGATGATTGGGAAGAACATACTTTTAACAAAAAATAATATAGGATGAAAAATGATTAACAAATTGTTTATGGGATTTTTTCTAATCACCGCAACTATACTTGTAGCTCAATCAGATGGTGATGTAAGAATTAATGAAATTGGAAATCATGGTACCAAGAAAGCAATGTATACGGGTGGTGACTATATCGAGCTAATCGTTTTAAAAAATGAAGGGATAAAACTTGCAGGTTGGTATCTAACCGATTTATCTTCCACAACCGGAAAGGCGAAAGAAACCGAAGGTTCAATCAAACTATCAGACAAAGAAGGTTCTCTCTTCAACCAAATTCTTCCTAGAGGAACCTACATCTTAATCTGTTTTGGAAATTCGGCAGAAAAATATGGGGGAAGCAATTTTGAAGAAATTACAGAGCTAAAAGATGGGGGAAATCTAATCGTTGTTTTTACAGAAAGTTCTGATAAGCATATTGAAAAGAATTCTGGCACGATGGATTTAACTGGAAAAGATAATGTGGCGCTTCTTTCGGATTGGAATAAACATTCTGCTGTTGACCTAGTTAGATGGGAAGGCACATCAAGCTGGGATGGAGCTGCGGTTACAGAACTTACGCTGGTGATGGTGGAAAATGGTAAAATAATTTATTTCAATAACGATGGAGAAAATTTAAAAGACAATACAGCGAACGCTTCATGGATTAGTATCTCTGACGTAGAAGATGCTACTCCCGGAAAAACAAATAAAGGTGTTGACGATTCGACAATAAGAACGAAATAGCGAAACGGTTAATGCCGTGTACAAAACAATAAATGACTTTATAAATATTTTATGAGAAAAAAATAACCATGATACTAGACAAATTTAAACTTGACGGCAAGATTGCGTTCGTTACCGGTTCAAACCAGGGGATTGGAAAAGCATACGCAATTGCTTTAGCAGAAGCCGGAGCAGATATTATCGGTGTATCCTATGCTAAAGATTTTCGTGAAACCGAAGAGGCGATTAAAAAGACAGGAAGAAAATTCAATTCCTATGAATGCGATTTTTCGGATCGAACATCACTTTATAAATTTATAACCGATGTAAAAAAGGATTTCCCGAAAATTGATATCCTCGTAAATAATGCCGGCACAATTCTTCGCCAACCTGCAGCAGAACACACTGATGAATATTGGGACAAAGTAATAGAAGTTAATTTGAACGCCCAGTTTATTTTAACTCGAGAGATCGGAAAAGGGATGATCGAACGCGGTTATGGTAAAATAATTTTCATCGCTTCACTTCTTTCATTTCAAGGCGGAATCAATGTCCCCGGATATGCGGCAAGCAAAGGCGGTGTTAAACAATTGACGATGGCTTTTGCAAATGAATGGGCTTCAAAAGGTATTACCGTAAACGCCATTGCACCCGGTTATATCGCAACCGATAACACTTCTGCCTTACGTGCTGATGCAGTAAGGAATAAAGCGATACTTGAAAGAATTCCTAATGGAAGATGGGGAGAAACCGAAGATTTAAAAGGGCCTGTGGTTTTCCTTGCTTCCGATGCTTCTCAGTATGTTAACGGTCATGTTTTGGTAGTGGACGGAGGATGGATGGCAAGATGAGAATATTTATTGACAGAAATTCAAATTATGGGATATCTTATGTCGCGTGAAGAAATTTTACAAAAAATAATTGAGAACGGCGCCGTTGCAGTCTTAAGGCTGAACGACGGTAGTAAGTTTGAAAGAGTTGCAGAAGCAGTGTACATTGGTGGTGTGAAATCAATTGAGTTGACAATGACTACACCTGGGGCTCTTGATATTTTGTCGAATGCCAGAAAGTATTTTGACAAAGAAATAATACTTGGAATGGGATCGATCTTGAATGGAGAGATGGCTATGGATGCGGTTAACGCCGGCGCATCTTATGTTGTAAGTCCAATTTATAAAAAAGAAATTATTGATGTTGCACACCGTTTTGATGTGACAGTAATGCCCGGGGCATTTTCACCTACCGAAATTCTTGATGCCTTTGAATATGGCGCTGACATAGTGAAAGTGTTCCCAGCCGATGTACTTGGAATGGAATATTTTAAAGGGATAAAAGCCCCTATGCCGCATTTAAAACTTATGCCTACCGGCGGAGTTAATTTAACAAATGCCGGAGATTGGCTTAAAGCCGGCGCATGTGCTGTTGGAATTGGAAATGCACTGTTAAATAAAAAAGCTATTGATGAAAACCGGTTTGAAATTCTTACCGAGAATGCAATAGTCTTGATGCAAAATATTCAAAAAGCACGCGAAGAAATGTTAATCGGAATTTTATAAGGGAAAATTAAATGAATAAAAAAGTAATTACTTTCGGCGAAATTATGTTGCGGCTCTCTACTCCGGGATTCAGCCGCTTTGTTCAAGCTCAATCTTTTGATGTAACTTTTGGTGGCGGTGAAGCTAATGTTGCCGTTTCACTTGCCAACTATGGGTTGGAGAGTTACTTCCTCACAAAACTTCCGAAACATGAAATCGGGCAAGCGGCGGTAAATCAGCTGCGTCGTTATGGAGTATCTGATAAATTTATTATTCGCGGCGGCGAACGGATCGGGATTTATTTTCTTGAATCCGGCGCAAGTCAGCGTGCTTCTAAAGTAATTTATGATCGCGCAAATTCGGCGGTTAGCACAATATCAAAAAATGAAATTGATTGGGACATAATTTTTAAAGGAATGGATTGGTTCCACTGGACAGGAATTACTCCGGCGCTTGGAAAGAATGCGCAGGAAGTCTTAAACAAAGCAAATAAGGCAGCAAAAAAATCAGGTGTAAAAATTAGCTGCGACTTAAATTTCAGAAAAAAAATGTGGTCGGAAAAAGAAGCTCAATCAGTAATGAGTCCCTTGATGGAATATGTCGATGTTTGTATTGCAAATGAAGAAGACGCTGAAAAAAGTCTAGGATTAAAACCAGCATATTCCAACGTCTCACAAGCTTCCCTAAACGAAGACGGATACTTCAGACTCTCGGAAGAATTAAAAACTAAATTCGGTTTTGAAGCGGTAGCTATTACCCTTCGTGAAAGTTTTTCCGCCTCAAGAAATGGGTGGAGCGCACTTCTTTTAGATAATAAAGATTGTGCGTCTCCATATCGATCAAAAAAATATGATATTCAACTTGTAGATAGGGTTGGCGGTGGTGATGCATTTGCGAGTGGTTTAATTTACGGGTTGATGTTCAAAAAAAATACCAAGGATGCACTCGAATTTGCGGCTGCCGCATCAACATTGAAACAAACTGTTCCCGGTGATTTTAATTTAGTCTCTCTGGAAGAAGTTGAAAAATTAGCTGCCGGTGATTCTTCAGGAAGGGTTGACAGATGAAATTTTATTTATTTAAATATAGTGAGGAGCAAAATGGGAAATGAAATAATGTTTAGTCCCATAGCATCAAGAGAACAAATTAGCGCCATTATCTCTCAACAGATTGAAGAGGCGATTCTCTCTAAAAAATATCTTCCGGGATCAAAACTACCTTCGGAGAATGAGTTATGCGAACAATTCGGAGTGAGCCGCACTTCTGTTCGTGAAGCGCTTGGAACTCTCGAAGCACAAGGGTTGATCGTTATTCATAAAGGGAAAGGGATGTTTGTAAACAAACTTTCCTCCGAGACTGTGACTAATTCGATACAAAAATATTTGATACATAGAACAGACAGAAATTATGTAATGGATTTAGTTCATGCGCGGCAAATTCTTGAACCGGCTATTGCATATTATGCAGCGTTGAATCATAACCATGATGATATTTCTCGGATGAAGGAAAATATTAAAATGTTAACCGAGTGTGACGGCGGGTATCTTGAACTTGCAAATTTAGATTCACTGTTTCACTTACATCTGGCGCGTGCTTCCAGAAATAGAATAATGCCTCTCTTGCTCGATCCTATTCACAAACTGATCCCGGAGGTTAAATCAACGGTGTATGAAACAGTTGATGATGCAAAAGATTCTGCTTTGATATGGCATCAAAAAATTTTAGATGCCGTAATTGAAGGAAATGCCCAAGCGGCTAAGTCGGCAATGGAAGAACATCTCAAAATTGCCGAAGAGCATGCTGAAAGGATGTTAAAGGCTCAAAAAAGTGACGCAAAGTAAAAACGAAATCAATAAATTACAAAAAGGAGTTTAAAATGATTGATCTTAAAAATAAAGTAGCACTTGTTACAGGCGGTGGGAGAGATATAGGCGGAGAAATTTCTAAAAAACTTACTTCACTCGGAGCGAAGGTTTGCTTCAATTACTTCGATAGCGATGAAAAGGGAGATGCAACTCTAAAATCCATTAAGGATAATGGAGGCGAAGCTGTTATGGTTCGTGGTGATTTAACAAAACAAAGTGATATCGATAATCTTGTTCAATCATGCACAAGAACTTTTGGTGATAAAATTGATATACTTGTTAACGTTACCGGCGGACTTGTCGGACGCAAAACAATGGAAGAGATGGATGAAAAGTTTTGGGATTTTTTAATGACGATCAATCTTAAAACAGTTTTTCTTGTTACTAAAACTGTGCTTCCGTTTATGCCAGGTGGCAGTGCAATCGTTAATTTTTCATCACAGGCTGCTCGCGATGGTGGGGGTCCCGGTGCGCTTGCATACGCAACAGCCAAAGGTGGAGTGTTAACATTTACTCGCGGACTTGCAAAGGAGCTTGGACCGAAAGGAATTCGCGTCAACGCAGTTTCTCCCGGAATGATCGCTACAACTTTTCACGATACGTTTACCAAACCTGAAGTTCGTGAAAAAGTTGCAGCCGGTACACCATTAAGAAGAGAAGGAAAAGCAAAAGAAGTTGCTGATTTAGTTGTTTACTTAGCTTCGGATGAATCGTCCTTTATTACCGGCGCTTCTGTTGAAATTAACGGCGGAACTTACTTCATTTAATCCGGATTTTTATTATGAAAAAATACTCGCTTTTATTTTTTGTTTTTCTATTGTTGGGATCATTGGGATTGTTTGCTCAATCTCAACATCCCAATCTCATTCTCAATAAAAAAGTGATTGAAGAGATTCAAAAAAATCTTGGGAAAGTTCCTTTATTTGATAAAACTTTCGCAAGTATAAAATCACAAGTTGATGGAGTGATTGATCAATCAATAGATGTTCCTGTTCCGGTTGATCCCGGTGGCGGCTACACACATGAGCGGCACAAGCAAAATTATGAATTGATGTATAATGCGGGGATTCTTTATTCAATTACAAAAGATGAAAAGTATGCGGAGTTTGTAAAACGCATTCTCGATAAGTATGCGATTCTTTACCCTACCTTGAAGAAGCATCCGCAATCAAAAGATCAAACACCCGGAAGACTTTTTTGGCAATCGCTGAATGAAACCGTCTGGCTGCTGCATACCGTTCAAGCATACGATTGTATTTATGACTGGTTTTCAAAGTCAGATAGAGACAGTTACGAAAAAAATATTTTTCTTCCGATGGCAAAGTTTTTCTGTAACGATTCACCGCATGAATTCAATCTAATTCATAATCATGGAACATGGATGGTCGCATCCGTTGGAATGACGGGGTTTGTTTTGCAGAATCAAGACTTGATTGACAAATCTCTTTACGGTACGGAGAAAAACGGAGAAGGCGGATTCATCGCGCAACTCAATCAATTATTTTCTCCCGACGGTTATTATACCGAAGGCGGTTACTACGCCCGATATGCGTTATGGCCCTTCTTCATTTTTGCTGAATCAATTCAAAACAACAAACCGGAATTGAAAGTTTACGAAGTAAGAGATCAAATATTGAAGAAAGCTTTTTATTCCGCACTCCAGATGACATACACAAATGGCGAATTCATGCCTATAAATGATGCACTAAAAGAAAAAACTTTTCTTTCATCCGAATTAATATATGCTTTGAATTTTGTCTATGATCGATATGGTGAAGACAAATCTCTTTTAAGTATAGCGAAACTTCAAAATAAAGTTTCATTTTCGAACGGAGGAATAAAAGTTGCCAAAGCTTTAAATCAATCGACATCATTATCTGAGTTTAAATGGAAAAGCATAAATTTTGTTGATGGGCCTAAAGGTGATGAAGGTGGTGTCGGTATTCTTCGTTGGGGACAAAATAAAGATATGGAATCTCTACTGTTCAAATATACTTCTCACGGATTATCGCACGGTCACTACGACAAACTTTCTTTTTTGTTTTATGACCAAGGGAGAGAAATTATTCAAGATTATGGTGCCGCAAGATTTCTGAATGTAGAGCAAAAACTTGGCGGACGATATCTTCCGGAAAACAAATCTTTTGCAATGCAGACAATCGCACACAACACGCTTGTAGTTGATGAAAGATCAGATTTTAACGGAAAGAAAGAGCAATCCGAAAAAAAACATTCGGATTATTATTTCTTTTATGTGGATGATCCTAACTTGCAAATTACCAGTGCAACAGATGAACATGCTTATGAAGGTGTGAAAATGCACCGTACTTTATTAATGGTGAATGATCCCGGTTTTATTAGGCCGGTTATTATCGATGTCTTTCAAGTAAACTCCGATAAATCTCATCAATATGATTTGCCTTATTACTACATGGGACATTTCATCTCAACTTCTTACAAATACCACCCATTTATTACTGAAAGAAAAGTTCTCGGTAAAAAAAATGGTTTTGAACATTTATGGTTGGAAGCTGAAGCAAAAACAATTGGAACCTCATCGTTCACCTGGTTGAACGGAGAAAGGTATTACTCAATTACCTCAAACACTGATTCAGCCACACAAATATTATTTACTCAAATAGGTGCGAACGATCCTAATTATAATCTAAGAAACGATCATGGAATAATGTTTAGAGTGAAAGACAGTAACCACACATTTGTAAACATTATCGAACCGCACGGTGATTTTAATCCAACTCTTGAATATTCTTTTAATTCATATCCGGCATTTGAAAAAATTGAAGTTGTGAAATCGGATGAGAATTATACCGTGGTAGAAATATTTGGAAAGAGCAATCTGCATTGGACTCTGATGCTTGCAAACGGTAATGCGGATAAAAACACATCTCATTCAATTAAATTATCCAACGGAAGCGAACTTAAATGGAAAGGTCCATTCTCAATCAATAAAAGAAACGAGAAATAATATGAAAAATCAGAGTGAAATATTTATTAGAACAGAACCGATGGAATGGGAACAAGTTGCCCCCGGAATGAAAAGAAAATTTATGGGTTACGACGATAATATAATGATGGTTAAAGTACATTTTGATAAAGGCGGCATCGGTGCAAGACACGAACATGTGCACAGCCAGACAACGTATGTTGTTAGTGGAAAATTTGAAGTTACTGTTGGAGACAAAACGGAAATTCTAAATGAGGGAGATGGCTTTTACATTCCACCTCATATTGAACATGGTGCGCTCTGTCTGGAAGAAGGAATTCTTATTGATGTCTTCAGTCCTGTTAGAGAAGATTTTCTTGCCGGAATTTCAGGTTACAGCAAATAAATTATTCAATCGAAAATTCGAGGAACAATTTGAAAAAGTTTAAAGGATTACGCTGGTGGATCATTGGGCTGATTAGTCTTGCGACAATCATAAATTATATTGATAGAAGTACATTAGGTTTAATGTGGCCAAGTATCTCCAAAGATTTAGGCATGGACAAAAGCGATTACGCACTCATCCTGAATGTTTTTATGGTTGCCTACGCAATCGGTCAGTTAGTATCCGGTAAGTTGTTTGATAAAGTTGGGACACGCATCGGTTATGTTATTGCTATTGGAGTTTGGGGTATCTCATCTTTTATGCATTCATTTGCAAGATCAATTGTTTCATTTAGTTTTTTCAGAGTAACGCTTGGCTTGGGCGAAGCGGGCAATTGGCCCGGTGCGGTTAAAAGTAATGCTGAGTGGTTCCCCATAAAAGAAAGAGCAGTCGCTCAAGGAATCTTTAATGCCGGAGCTTCAATCGGTTCGGTAATAGCGCCACCATTGATTGCTACGCTATGGGCAGCATTTGGCTGGCAAACAACATTTATGATCGTTGGCTCTTTCGGAATTATTTGGCTCATACCTTGGTTAATCATCAACAAAAAATTACCTGCTCAACATCCATGGATAACTGATGAAGAAAAAGAACTCATCTTATCCGGACAAAGTGAACTTGATAGAAAAAATCCCAATAGGATAGGATTAACATTAAGAGAAATTTTGTCTTTTAAAGAATCATGGGCTGTTTTAGTTGCACGATTTTTTCTTGAACCGATCTGGTGGTTGTTTGTTGGTTGGATGCCGATTTATCTTGCCGAAGTTTATGGATTCAATGTAAAAGAGATAGGATTTTTTGCGTGGGTTCCGTATGTCGGCGCTGCAATTGGCAGCATCTCCGGTGGATATTTTGTCGGTAGATTGATGAACAAAGGGGCAGATGTGAACAGAGCCAGAAAGACCGCGATCGTGATAGGTGGAGTAATTATGTTTCTAGGATTGGTCGCAACAATCTTATACGCTAACACCGCGTTGGTATTTGTTCTTATTGTTGCCTTTGTTTTATTTGGTTTTCAATTTGCAATCAGTAACGTTCAAACTATTCCAAGTGATCTATTCAGCGGAAAATCGGTTGGAACTTTAGCCGGACTTGGCGGTTCGGTTGGAGTTTTTTCCGTGATCATTATGAATTTTCTTGTCCCGATCATTTCCAAATATTCCTACATCCCGATTTTTATTATGATAGCTGTGTTTGTTCCGCTTGGTGTTTTTTCTGTATTTATACTTGCAAAAAATATAAGACCGGTTGAATGAAATAACAATTGTTGATAATAATCGATACGAAATAACATTAGTAACTCTTGAGAAAGTAGGATTAGAGATGAATAGAGCAATGAAAACAAAAATTTTAGTTTTTATTAGTATAGTTTTTATCTCGGTATTGCCCGGTCAAAATGATTTTCCTAAAATCTATTCCGGCGATGCTGAAAAAATATTTTCTCTTCGTACTGCATTCTTAAATGGGGAATTGAAAAACGATCATGCTATTAAACATCTAATAAAGCAGGCTGATAAATTGTTAGATATGGTTCCTCTTTCAGTTGTCGAGAAAGAAATAGCTCCACCCAGCGGAAATAAACATGACTATATGAGTTTAGCCCCATACTGGTGGCCAAATCCACAAACTGAAAATGGATTGCCTTATATAAGAAAAGATGGTGAGAAAAATCCAGAAGAATTAAAAATTACTGATGATGTTTATCAAGCCAAGACTTTGCGTGCAATTAAAAACCTTTCATTGGCATACTATATAACAAATAATTCAAAATATTCTGCTAAAGCAGCCCGGCTCTTAAGAATTTGGTTCTTGGATGAAAAAACAAGGATGAACCCAAATTTAAATTATGGTCAATTAATTAGAGGAATTAATGAAGGAAGAGGCGCAGGTATTATGGATGTTCACGATTATTATAAAATTGTGGATGCTATTAGTCTTCTAAAGAATTCTAATGACTGGACAAATGCCGATAATGATAAAATTAAAAAATGGTTTGATGAATTTTTAAATTGGTTAAGAACGAGCAAGAATGGAATTCATGAATCTAAAAAAAATAATAATCACGGAACATGGTATGAAGTTCAAGTAATTGCTATCTCGTTATTTATAGGAAATACCGAATTTGCAAAAGAATTCTTTACAGAATCAATTAAGCGAAGGATTGATATACAAATAAAAGGGGATGGGACTCAACCATTCGAATTGGTAAGAACAAAATCGTGGCATTACAGTGCATTTAATCTAACTGCCTTGAATGCGCTTGCAACTTTGGGTGAGCATTTAGGAATTGATTTATGGAATTATACTAATTCAGAAGGGGGGTCAATGAGGAAAGCTTTGGACTATATCTTACCTGCGGCTTTAGATGAGAAAGCTTGGTTTCATCAAGAAATAGGATCAATCAACCTCGATGAATTGAAACCTCTGCTTTTAAATGCGGAAAGAAAATTTGATAAGGATATTTATTCGAAATGGATTGAGAAATTATATGGAAACAATATAGATGAAATTGAAAACCAATTATAAGATTACATAAAAAACAGAACTACTTAACTTGTCATTTTAATAATTGTCTTCTTTGCGCAACAAATGCAAACTCAGAGCAAATTGCCAAATTTATTATCGAGTGAAAAAAATAATAATTAGTATTCAGTACCTTTTATAAAAATTAATAATGGATCAAAAAAGTAATTCCCTACATTTTCTTCTATTTTGCATCACATTTGGGATTTCTGTTCTAATACCGCAGACAATAAATCATGATGTAAAATCATTCATTTTTTCTAAGAATGAAAAAGAAAGAGTTATCACGGCTGCAAAGAATTTTTTAAAAGAAGTTCCTATCACAATAACTTCTTCAACCTCTCCACGCACTGCCGGTGGAAAACACGATTATTTCTCTGAAGGCGATTATTGGTGGCCAAATCCTGATAGTTTAGAAGGTCCATATATCAGAAAAGATGGTTTAACTAATCCCAATAATTTTGTAGCTCATCGTGAAGCATTAAGGAGATTCAGCATTCAAGTATCGACATTAGTCGCCGCTTACAAATTTACAGGAGATAAGGCTTATGTTAAGAAAGCACTCCAACATTTAAACGCCTGGTTTGTAAATGAAAAAACGAAAATGAATCCTCATTTAAAATATGCGCAAGCAATAAAGGGGATTTCAACCGGAAGGGGAATCGGGATAATCGACACAATTCACTTTGTTGAAATTGTACAGGCTATTATAGTTTTAGAAAAAGCCGGATTGATTGGGGTTGAAGAACTTAATGCTATCAAAGATTGGTTCACAAAATACACTGATTGGCTTTTCAATGATCAGTTTGGGATTGATGAACGGGATAATGGAAATAATCACAGCACCTGCTGGAATATGCAGGTTGCTCAATATGCTAAATTAATTGGCGATGAATCAAAGTTAGCTTTTTGCGGAAATCATTTTAAGAATGAGTTGCTTCCAAAACAGATGGCTAGCGATGGAAGCTTCCCTTTGGAATTAAAGCGCACGAAACCCTATGGATACTCGTTATTCAATCTGGATGCAATGGCGATGGTTGTCCAGATCCTTTCAACATCTTCAGATAATTTATGGAATTACCAAACTGAGGATGGAAGAAATATGAAAGCTGCGGTTGAATTCATGTTCCCTTATATCAAAGACAAAATGAAGTGGCCTTATCGAAAAGACGTAATGTATTTTGATGATTGGCCGGTTCGGCAACCATCTTTGCTTTTTGCGGGGATTTTCTATAACGAACAAAAATATTTGCAGCTATGGGAAAAACTAAATCCCGCTCCTGTCGGAGATGAAATAATAAGAAATTTTTTTATCCGTCAACCAATTTTATGGATTGCATAAAAATCAAAAGAGAGAATCACATGAAAAAATTATTATTACTGCTCATCATTGTTTTCTTTGGTACAACTTTATGTCAATCAATAGTGGAAATTAAAGTTACCAATTCAACTTCTTTAAGAAGAAATTCTGAAACCATTGAAATTAATTTCGAGAAGATGAAAAAACTAATACCGGGAATGAAGGCAGACGAAGTGATTGTTCTTGCAAATAAAGAGAATGCTCAGATTCCTTTTCAATTGATTGACATTGACGGAAAAACTGATCAACTTATTTTTCAAAGTGACTTTTTGCCAAAAGAAACAAAAAAATTTTTAGTGAAAACGAATAAAGCCGGGAGGAAAGATTTTACAAATGTGGTTGCTACAAAATTTGTGAAAGGAAGAGAAGATTTCGCTTGGGAAAATGATCGGATTGCTTTTAGAATTTATGGACCGGCATTAGCTGCCGAAGTGGATAACGGAATTGACATTTGGACAAAAAGCGTGCGCTATCCGATTGTAGAAAAATGGTATGCCGGAGAAGAAAAACCGGAAAGCGAAAAAATTTCTTATCATATTGACCACGGTGAAGGAGCTGATTTCTTCAATGTTGGAAAATCACTTGGTTGTGGTGGTTCTGCAATATGGGAAAATGGAAAACTTTATCAATCGGGTGTTTTTAAAACCTACAAAAAAATTGCCGCTGGACCTCTGCGGGCAGTCTTTGAAGTCTCTTACAATTATCATGTTGATGGGAAAGAGATCAATGAAGTTAAACGAATAACTTTAGATGCTGGAAAAAATTTAAACAAGATCGATGTTACTTATAAAACGAAAGACGATAATTCCGAAATTGAATTTGCTGTCGGATTAGTAAAACGGGACGCAACCACAAAATATTCTGACGAAAAAAATCATTGGGTAAGTTTATGGGGCACGACAACAAAAAACCCTGAAGATGAATTTCTTGGGATGGGGATTGTTTTCCCAAAATCAATTTTCAAAACCTTTTCAGAAGATGAAAATCATTTTATAGTTATTGGGCGAACAAGTATGAACCACTCTTTCACCTATTATTCCGGAGCCGGTTGGACAAAAAACGGCGGATTCAAAACTTTTGGAGATTGGAATAATTATTTAACGCAATTTTCAAAAGAAATTAGGAATCCCGTGAAGATTAAAATTAAACCAGTTTATCAAAAATGAATTTTATTTGTAATGTTATGAAAAAATTATTTACATGTCTTTTATTTTTGCTCTTGATTTCTCAAACCAATCTCGGCCAGAGCCAACAATTCGATCTGTCTTTATTGAAACAAATCTCTGACCAATTAATTAAAAAAACAACTATTCTTGGAACAAGATTTCCAGAATATACGGAAAACGGTTCTTGGGTAGTTAGAGATAAAGCTAATTGGTTATCGGGATTTTTGTCGGGTGAACTTTGGAATATGTACGACTTAACAAAAAATGAACAACTAAAAAAATATGCTTTAGCACAAGCTGACAATCTGTTGACTTACTCGAAGTTGGATAATACACATGATATGGGATTTATTTTTCTGCCAAGTTGTGTTAAAGCATTTCAAGAAACCGGAATAGAAAAATATCGTAAAGCTGCATTAGAGGCTGCCGATATGCTGGTGAAGCGTTTTAATAAACACGGAAATTTCCTTCGTGCTTGGGGCGCGTTGAACGATTCCGACAAAGCCGGTTGGATTATTATTGATACGATGATGAATCTTGAATTACTTTTTTGGGCTTACAAAGAAACCGGACACATCGAATACTATGATATCGCATATAAACACGCTCTTACAACGCTAAAAGAAATTGTCCGCAGTAATTATTCAAGTTATCATGTTGTGGAGTTTGATCCGACAAATGGAAAAGTTATTACCAAGCGCACACATCAAGGGTATACTGATGAATCAACATGGGCGAGGGGACAAGCATGGGGAATTTATGGTTTTGCAAATGCGTACAAAAATACCGGCGACGAACGATTTCTGCTAACCTCAACTAAAATGGCTGATTATTTTTTAGCCCGACTTCCTTCAGATCTTATTCCGGTATGGGATCTTGATCTGAATGGGAAAGATAGTTTGCGTGATGCGTCGGCTGCAGCGGTTACTGCTTCAGGGCTATTTATCCTTTCTGAGATTTCAAAAACAAAAGTGGATGCAGAAAAATATTCTTCTTTCGCAATGCAGATCACTGCCTCACTAGCGAACAATTATCTCTTTACAAAAAGTAATCGAGAAATAGAGGAAGGGCTTCTCCTTCATACGATTTATCATTATCATAAAAAATGGGGAGTGAATGAATCTTTCCCAGCCGGAGATTACTATTTAACTGAGGCGATAGCAAAGTATCAAAATTTCTTAAAAGCTGAAGAATATATTCTGAAAAAATCGGATCGACAAGAGTATCGGATTAATAATAATTGGTTTTATCTCGAAAACAATACAAAAGATATAACACAACTTTCTAAATCTATAAAGATATGGGAGAAAATAAATCTTCCGCATACATGGAACAAGTTTGATGCTACCGATAATGAACCAGGGTATAGGCGCGATGCAAGCTGGTATCAGAAAAATATTATTATTCCTAAAATTGATGGTGATCCAAATATTGTGCTTCATTTTGAAGGCGCAAACATTACTTCAGATGTATACGTAAACGGAAAAAGAGCCGGTGGACATGTTGGTGGTTATCTTGGGTTTGATATTGATATTACATCGTATGTGAAGTATGATGAAGTGAATGAAGTTCTTGTCCGGGTTGATAATTCCGTAAATCGCGACATAATTCCTTCGCAGAAATCTGATTTTTTTATTTACGGCGGAATCAATCGTGATGTATGGTTGAAAGTCCTGCCATCCTCGTTTTTGCTTAATCCCAAAATATCTTCATCAAAACTTGACGCTAAAAAGGCTTCAACAAAAGTTGAAGTATCGGTTCATTCTTCCGCAGAAAAAACGTTTGTAGTTACTGTTTCGATAAAAGAAAAATCGGGTAAAGTTGTTTCAAAATCTTTTATTAAAAAGAAATTAACCTCCGGAGACAATTTGCTTTCGTTTGATTTACCGGAATTTAAAACCCCAATATTGTGGTCTCCGGAAAACCCTAATCTATATTCGGTTGAAATTGAATTGTCGGTTGATGGGAAAATTGTAGATAAGTTACAAGAAAAGTATGGCTACCGTTGGTATGAATTTCAACCGCACGGAGCGTTTTATCTTAACGGAAAAAAGCTGCTAATTAGGGGCACACACTGGCATGAAGATTATGCAGGATTAGGAAATGCGCTACCTGATTCTTTAAAGCAAAAAGATTTTAAAAAGATAAAAGAGATGGGAGCAAATTTTGTGAGGCTTGCTCATTATCCGCAAGACCCCGAAGTCTATAAATTATGTGATGAATTAGGAATCATGGTTTGGGACGAACTTTCTTGGTGCAGAGGCGGAGTTGGGGGTGAAGTATGGAAAGGAAACACAAAGCGTTTACTTACAGAAATGATAAATCAAAATTATAATCATCCTTCAATTATTATTTGGTCACTCGGAAATGAAATTTCTTGGATACCTGACTTTCCCGATGGAGAGAATAACGATTCGATTCGTTTGTTCTTAAAAGAGCTGAATACGACTGCTTACACTCTTGATCCATCACGTCAGACAGCGATTAGAAAATATTATGAAGGCGCTGATATTGTTGATGTTTTCTCGCCTTCAATCTGGGCGGGCTGGTATTCCGGAGTTTATAAAAATTATCAGAAAGCGATTGAAGACGCACAAAAACAATATCCTCGTTTGCTACATGTAGAATACGGCGGGGATAGTCATGTCGGCAGACATTCAGAGCAACCGATTAGCGGTGATGGTATTTTAAATCCGGATGAATGGGAAGAGAAAGCGAACCAGGTTAAAGTGAAGAATGTTGCGGCAATTGGTGATTGGAGTGAAAATTATATCGTCGACCTTTTTGATTGGCATTTGCGGTATTCCGAAAACTCAGAATCTTTTTCGGGAAATGCGCAATGGGCTTTTAAAGATTTTGGAACCCCGCTTCGGCCGGAAAATCCAATTCCCTATATGAACCAAAAAGGTTTACTTGACAGAGCGGGAAATCCGAAGGATGCTTTTTATGTTTTTAAAAGCTACTGGAATAAAAAAGACAAATTCTGTTATATCGAATCTCATACGTGGACAGCGAGAAGCGGCCCTAAAAACATTGAGCGCGAAGTTAATGTTTATAGCAACTGTGAATCTGTAGAACTTTGGTTGAACGATAAAAGTTTTGGTTTGGTCAAGAAGGACATTAACAAATTTCCTGCTTCAGGATTGTCGTGGGATCTAAAATTTCTTGAAGGATCAAATCAATTACGGGCAATTGGTTATGATAAGGATATAAAAATTTGTGAAGATACCATTACGGTTAATTACACTTATAAGAAAGCGAAGAACGCCGAGAAAATAGATTTGAAAAGTGATCGATTACAAAATGGAAATTACTTAATAACAGCTACTGTAGTTGATATCGAAGGTCAGCGTTGTCTCGATTACAACAAGCGAATATATTTTTCTGTAAGCGGATCGGGAAATTTGTTAGAGAATTATGGGACTTCAACCCGAAGTTCTGTAATTGAAGCAGCAAATGGCAGAGCCCAAATTGAATACAAACCTTTAGGTTATGAAAAAGCAATGATTGAAGCTCGCAATCAGGACCTAAAAGGTGACTACATAATTATTAACGACGATAGGAAGTAACGAATATGAATCAGAACCTTATCAAAACGAAGATGGGTATAGAAAATTTATTTATGATAGCGTTCCTAAGTCTAATTATAATTTTGTTTCAAACGTCAGTAAAAGGACAAGAAAAATCTGAAATAGGGAATACGAAGTTAAATGTTTATTCGATTGATCAGAAAATTCTTTTAGCGAATAAAGAAAAAATACTAGCCGGAAATAAAGATTTATCTAGACCATTCAAAAGTCTTTATTCAGCGGCGGAGAAAGCTTTAACGCGAGGGACCTTTTCAGTTACTCAAAAACAAGCTGATCCGCCAAGCGGTGACAAACATGATTATATGAGTCTTGCTCCATATTGGTGGCCAGATAAAACAAAATCTGACGGACTGCCTTACGTTCGACGCGATGGAGTTGTTAATCCAGAAGTAAAAAATTATCCAGATAAAGAGGCAATTGTTGCATTAACAAAATCCGTTTATGTTTTGTCCTTAACCTATTTTATTACTGGTGAAGAGAGATTTGCAAAACATGCAGTTAAACTTTTACAAGTCTGGTTTGTTGATGGCTCGACAAGGATGAATCCAAATTTCAAATATGCGCAAGCAGTTCCCGGGAAAACTGGTGGAAGGGGAACGGGGCTTATTGAAGCGAGGCATTTTTCGGAAATTATTGATGCGATCGGGATGATAAAAAATTCTGCTTCGTGGAACCAAGAAATAGAAGGAAAAATTAAAGAATGGTTCACACAATATTTAAAATGGATGCTTGAAAGTAAAGAAGGACAACATGAAGCAGCCGCTAAAAACAATCACGGCTCATGGTTCGATGTTCAGGCAACTGCTATCGCTCTCTTTGTGGGGAATACTGATTTTGCCATGACTATTCTTGAGGCTGCGAAAACAAAAAGAATAGAATATCAAATTGATCCGGAAGGCAAACAACCGGGAGAGCTTGTTCGGACAAAGTCACTTGGCTACTCAACTTTTAACCTCGAAGCATTATTCACTCTTGCAACAATAGGAGATTACGTTGGAGTTGACCTATGGAATTATGAATCAAAAGACGGTCGCTCATTAAAAAAAGCACTTGATTTTCTTATCCCATTCTATGCAAAAGAAAAAGAATGGCCTTATCAACAAATAGCAGATTTGGAAAATCCACGGATTTATACCTTGTTACTCAAAGCATCGCGACATTTTTCTTCTAAAAATTACTTAGAGTATGCTAAGAAGTTTAGCGATGAATCCCGAAGCAAAGTTACAAATATTATAGACAATGGTTTTGCAAATGATTAAATCACTTTTGTGAGTAAAAACATTTTCTTCTTGCGTTTTACAGCGGATTCTATTAAGTTTGACATGGTATACCAGGTATGTTTATTAAAAAATGAATTATAAATTAAACTTAAAAGATACTTCACCTCTTCACTCTCAGATCAGAAGAGATCTTCAAGAAAAAATTGACAACGGAGAGTTACATCGCGGAGATCAAATCGCGTCAAATGCTGTTCTTGCGCAAAAATATAAAGTCAGTCTCATAACTGTTAAAAAAGCTGTCGCAAGTTTAATAGATTCGGGAATGTTATTCTCACATATTGGGAAGGGAACTTACGTTACCGATAAAGAACAAAGTAGGATGTCAATTAAAAAACAAAAAAATATCGGTATTGTTTTACGAGATATTAAACATCCCTTCTTTTCGATGATTCTCCATAGCATTGAAGAACGTGCATTTGAGTTAAACTACAATATTCTTCTTTCCAATTCGGGCGGTAAAATTCAAAAAGAAGAAAGTATTATTAAACGATTTCAAGAAATTGGTGTTGACGGGTTGATCATCGCATCTCTTTCGCTTGAATACCGCGCAACACCAATAATTCAAAAGTTGCACAACGAAAACTTTCCCTACATCATGATTTCTTACATGCACGATCCGGAATATTGGTATATCGGTTCTGATCATGAGTTGGGCGGTTATTTAGCGACACAATATCTTTTAAAGAGTGGATACAAAACTATTGGATACGTTCATTTGGGGAAAGGAAATCTATTAAGCGAAGTTAGGAAAAACGGATATTATCGCGCTCTGATGGAACATAACATAGAATATAAAACCGAAAGAATCTTTCGCCTTGATTCTGAAAACTACGATTCCGGCGCTAACCGTTATCAATTGGGTTATAAGTTCGGAATTAAATTTACAAAATTAAAAAATAAACCGGATGCTCTGTTTTTTTATACTGATGTAGCAGCCCTCGGATTTATTCAAGCTGTAAGCGAAAAGGGGATGAAAGTCCCCACAGATGTGGCAGTTATCGGTTATGATGATGTTGAAATGTCTGAGTATGCGGCGGTACCTCTAACAACGATTAAGCAGCCAACTGATAAAATCGGGATGAAAGCAGTAGAAATTATTCGTGATAGAATTGAAGGGAAAACAGTAGGGAATAGAACGATATTTAAGCCGACGTTAGTTATTAGAAAATCATGTAAAACTAAATAAAAATTTTTGCAAATAAGAAACTAGGAAGAAATATGAATAACGATCAATTTGGAGTTAAGGGAAAAGTTTGTGTCATCACCGGAGGTGGTGGAGTAATTGGAACCGCGCTTGGAAAAGGTTTGGCTGCTGCCGGAGTTAATCTGGCAATAGTGGATATTCAAAAATCTTTTGCTGATGCTGTAGCTGAAACAATTTCAAATGAATATGGTACTAAAGCAATTGGAGTTGAAGCAAATGTACTTGATAAAGATTCTCTTTTACTAGCGAAGAATGAGATTCATGAAAAGTTAGGTAATATTGATTTTCTTATCAACGGTGCAGGAGGAAATTCCCCTAAAGCTACAACGAAAAATGAATGGATCACCGATGAAAACGCATCAGACTTGAGCAGTTCGTTTTTTGGTCTGGAAGTAGAAGGATTTAAAAAGGTATTTGACCTTAATTTTCTTGGGACACTGTTACCAACAATGGTATTTGCTGATGAGATGATCAAAAAGAAAACAGGAGTAATCTTAAACATTTCCTCGATGAATTCTTTTCATCCTCTAACAAAAATTCCGGCGTATTCGGCTGCAAAATCTTCTGTAAACAATTTTACGGAATGGCTTGCTGTTCACTTCGCTAAAATGAATGTCCGTGTAAATGCTATCGCTCCCGGATTTTTCTTAACAAATCAAAATCGCTTTCTCTTACTTGATGAAAAAACAAATGAATTAACTGAACGTGGACATAAAATTATCAACGGCACGCCAATGGGAAAATTTGGTGAGCCGGAAGATCTTATAGGAACAACGCTTTACTTATTATCCGATCTCTCAAAATTTGTAACCGGTATCGTAATTCCCGTTGATGGCGGCTTTAACGCATATAGCGGAGTTTAACAAATAATTTTATTGAATAAATTAAGAACAAGGTGTATGAAATGGGTTTAGAGTTAAAGAAAGATTGTAAATATTCTTTGATAGTCCCTACTAGTATGGGTGTTAGGATGACGCCCGTGAACGGGCAACCAGTTCACAGCAGTGATACTTATAAACTTCAGGCTACAAGCGCAGAAACAAACGTTGCAAGTATAGCTTCATTTCTGGGTCTTCCTGTAAAAGTTTTAACTATTTTTGTCAAAGATAGTCCTATTGCAAATTTCATTAAAAGCAATTTGAGAAGTCGAAATATGGACTTTGAAGGAATAGATGTCAGTCAAGGTGGTCCTTGGGGTTATCGCCATCAATTTAATATTGCTGATAGTGGATTTGGATCACGTGGACCAAGAGTTCATAATGATCGGGCAGGTGAAGTTGGACGAACATTGGGCGTAAAGGATTTTGATTTAGATCGAATATTCGGCAAAGATGGTGTTCAGATAATTCATTTGTCAGGATTGATTGGTGCGTTATCACCTGAAACAAGTAACTTCTGCTTGGAGTTAGCACGAGCGGCAAAAAATTATGGAACAAAAATTTCGTTTGATTTAAATTATCGAGCATCATTCTGGAAAGGACGAGAAATGGAATTAAGAAATGCCTTTACTGAGATCGCTTCGGTTTCAGATATACTTGTCGGTAATGAAGAAGATTTCCAGCTTTGTCTTGGGATAAAAGGTCCGGAAGCGGGTGGAAAAGAGATTGAAGAAAAGATTGAAAGCTTTAAAGAAATGATAGGAAGAGTAAAAGAAAAATTTTCAAATGCGTCAGTGTTCGCTACTACTTTGCGAAAAGTTGTAAATACCAACAGACATTTATGGGGCGCCATCATGCTTGAACATAACAACTGGCATGTAGTAAATCCTCGCGAGATAACCGTACTAGATAGAATTGGAGGAGGTGATGGATTCGTTGGTGGTATGATTTACGCGATTCTTAAAAACTGGGAACCGGAAAAATGGATTCAATTCGGTTGGGCTTCAGGTGCTTTGGCAACTACTTTTGAAACTGATTACGCTCAGCCTGCAGATGAAGAAATGATTTGGAGTGTTTGGGAAGGGAATGCACGAGTAAAACGATAATGAAAAATGTTAGAGAGATTAAAAGTTATTTAACTGAATTTCCAAGTTTGGAGAAAAATTAATGCTTTATTTTGCAAAAGGTTCTGAACAAACTTCGTTTAGTAATGATGAAATTAGAGAAGCTCTTTTCTCGTCACTCGATAAATTGGGTAAACGGGAAAAAGTACTTGCGATTCCACCGGACTTTACACGGTTCCACTCTCAAGCCGGAATCTTAACCGAATTGACCTGGCAATATTATAAAGATGATCTTGTCGATATTTTACCGGCGCTTGGTACGCATACTGCAATGACGTCTTCCGAAATAAAAAAAATGTTCGGTAAAACTCCCGAGCATCTTTTTCGTGTTCATAATTGGAGAGAAGATTTAGTAACACTCGGAACAGTTCCTTCGGAATTTATCAATGAAGTTTCGGAAGGAAAATTAAATTATTCATGGCCGGCTCAAGTAAACAAACTTCTTGCTGAAGGCGGACATGATCTTGTTTTATCAATAGGGCAAGTTGTTCCTCACGAAGTTGTTGGTTTGGCGAACTATAATAAAAATATTTTTGTCGGCACCGGCGGCGAAGAAGGAATAAATAAAAGTCACTTTCTCGGTGCTGTCTATGGCATGGAAAGAATGATGGGAAAAGCAGACACACCGGTAAGAAAAGTTTTGAACTATGCTTCCGATAATTTTGCAAAACATTTGCCAATCATTTACATACTCACAGTTGTGGATAAAGACGAAAGCGGGAAGTTAGTAATTCGGGGATTGTACATCGGCGATGATCAAGAATGTTTTAACCTTGCTGCTGATCTATCAGTAAAAGTAAATTTTGAAATGCTTGACAAACCATTGAACAAAGTTGTAGTTTATCTCGATCCGTCGGAATTTAAAAGCACATGGCTCGGCAATAAAAGCATTTACAGAACAAGGATGGCAATTGCCGACGGCGGTGAATTAATCGTTTTAGCTCCCGGCTTAAAAGAATTTGGTGAAGATAAAGCGATTGACAGTCTGATCAGAAAATATGGATATGTTACAACTTCTGAAGTTTTGAAATATGTTGAAGAGAATGACGATCTGAAAGATAATCTCAGTGCTGCCGCACATCTAATTCATGGTTCGTCTGAAGGGAGATTTACGATAACGTATTGTCCCGGATATATTTCAAAAGAGGAAATAGAAAGCGTAAATTTCAATTACGGTGACTTGGCGCAGATGCTTGAAAAATATAATCCAAATCAACTTAAAGATGGCGTTAACATTATGCCAGATGGAGAAGAAATATTTTTCATCTCCAATCCTGCGCTTGGGTTATGGGCAACAAAAGAAAAGTTTAATAAGTAGGAAATAAAATTATGAAATCTCAAATTGGATTAATTGGTGTAGGCGTGATGGGAGAAAATCTTGTCCTCAATATGGAGAGCAAAGGATTTACCGTTACCGTTTTTGATATTGCAAAAGAGAAAGTTGAAAAGTTTGTGAAAGGGAGAGCCAAAGGGAAGAATATTATTGGATGTTCTTCAACTCAAGAGTTTGTCAATTCTTTAGCTCTTCCGAGAAAAATTATGATGATGGTTCCTGCCGGCAAAGCCGTAGATGAAATTATCAATTCGGTAATTCCGTTTCTTGATAAAGGTGATATTTTAATTGATGGTGGAAACACTCATTTCCCGGATACGACACGGCGTACAAAAATGCTTGAAGTAAAAGGTTTTCTTTACATCGGGACCGGAGTTTCCGGCGGTGAAGAAGGAGCATTACTTGGACCTTCAATAATGCCGGGTGGTTCACCAGCGGCATGGGAAAGCGTAAAACCAATCTTCCAGGCAATTGCTGCTAAAGTTGATGGTGATGTTCCCTGCTGTGATTGGATCGGTGAAGAAGGAGCGGGACATTTTGTGAAAATGGTTCACAACGGTATTGAATACGGCGACATGCAGCTAATTTGTGAAGTGTATGACGTTATGAGAAATCTATTGGGAATGACGCCGGCTGAAATGTATGATGTGTTCAATAAGTGGAGTCAGGGGGAATTAAAAAGTTATTTGATCGAGATTACAAGAGATATCCTCGCAGTCCAAGATGAAGATGGCTCTCCGTTGCTCAATAAAATTTTAGACAAAGCAGGCCAAAAGGGAACAGGGAAGTGGGCGGTAATTACTTCGCTTGATGTTGCTGTTCCGCTTACGCTTATAACCGAATCGGTTTTTGCCCGTGTCCTTTCTTCTATGAAAGATGAGAGAATTATTGCGTCTAAATTATTGGCAGGTCCCCAACCGAATTTCTCCGGCGATAGAAAAATTCTCATTGATGAACTCGGGAAGGCGTTATATGCAGCGAAAATAATTTCCTATACTCAAGGGTATCAATTAATGCGCGCGGCTGCAAAAGAATTTGGCTGGAAATTAAACTATGGCGGTATCGCGTTAATGTGGCGCGGTGGATGCATCATTCGTTCCGTATTTCTCGGTAAAATAAAAGAAGCGTTTGATCATGAACCAAATCTTTCAAATCTTTTGCTCGATCCATTTTTCAAGGAAAAAATTTCTGATGCACAACAATCATTGCGAAATGTGATTGCCGAAGCGATAAAAAATGGAATTCCTACGCCGGCTTTGTCTTCTGCATTAGCTTATTATGATGGATACAGAAGCGAAAATCTTCCGGCAAATCTTTTACAAGCGCAAAGAGATTTTTTCGGTGCTCATCAATATGAAAGAGTAGACAAACCGCGTGGAGAATATTTCCACACAAATTGGACAGGCAGAGGCGGCGATACCGCTTCAACGGTTTATTCAGCTTAAAAATTTTTCAAATATAATAACGAGGATACAATGGAATTATCAGTCGGAACTTATTTTAGCAATATAAAGATCAGAACAGTAGTTGTTGATTTCTTAGCACTGTCTGTTATTTATTTACTTCCTACTATGTCACATTTAACGGGAATCCCCTTCTACTATCTCGAACCGATGAGAATTGTAGTACTACTATCACTTCTGTTCACTAATCGATGGAACAGTCTCTTGTTGGCACTCACAATTCCGCTGTTCTCTTTTCTTATTGCTTCTCATCCGGCTATGTTCAAAGTTCTGTTAGTAACAATAGACCTAACTTTGAATATTCTGCTTTTTATGTTTTTCGTAAAAAGAATTAAACAAAGTTTCTTCGCTGTATTTCTTAGTATCGCTATTTCAAAAATTGTTTACTATTTATTAAAGTATGCATTCATTCAATCTAACCTTGTTGATGGGGCATTAGTAACAACCTCATTGTACATCCAAATTATGCTCACGGTTGTTCTAAGTTTTGCCGTTGCATTTTGGGGAACTGGATTAAAAAATAAAACTAATTAATCTTAAGTGATATCCACTCAATAAAACAAAGGATTTCTTATGAGTGAAAAGATTGGGAAAAATGAGATGGGAGAAAAAATCGGTTATTTTAGGTGGTCAATTGTTGCGCTTGTATTTTTTGCCACAACAATAAACTATATCGATCGCCAGGTGCTTGGCATTTTAGCTCCGGTGCTTCAAAAAGAAATCGGTTGGAATGAAATTGACTACGGCTATATCGTTACCGCATTTCAAGCGGCTTATGCAATCGGATTGGTTGTAGTCGGAAGATTAATTGATAAATTCGGAACAAAACTCGGTTATGGTTTGGCGATTCTCGGATGGAGCATCGCAGCTATGTTTCATGCCGCTGCAAGAAGTGTTGTTGGATTTGCCACCGCTAGATTTGCATTGGGATTAAGTGAAGCCGGAAATTTCCCCGCGGCGATTAAAACAGTCGCTGAATGGTTTCCCAAAAAAGAAAGAGCTTTTGCAACGGGCATATTTAATTCCGGTTCTAACATCGGAGCTATTGTAGCTCCACTCGTTGTTCCCTGGATTACCATTACTTACGGGTGGCAGGAAGCTTTTATTGCGACCGGCGCGTTGGGTTTTATATGGATATTTTTTTGGTGGATACTTTATGAAAAACCGGAACAACATAAAAGATTAAAAAAACCTGAATTGGATTATATCCTTTCAGATCCTTCTGAAACAAGTGTGAAAATCCCCTGGCTGCAATTGATTAAATACAAGCAGACATGGGCTTTTGCCATCGCCAAATTTTTAACTGATCCCATTTGGTGGTTTTATCTTTACTGGATCCCAAAATTCTTATTTAATAATTACGGTATCACCCTTGATAAAATTGGTCCTCCTCTGATCATCATTTATGTTATGGCGGATGTTGGAAGCATCGGTGGCGGATGGCTCTCTTCATTTTTTATTAAACGCGGATTCACCGTAAACAAAGGGCGAAAAGCGGCAATGTTGATTATGGCGATCTGCGTCATTCCGATCGTTTTTGCTTCACAAGCATCCGAGATGTGGATTGCAGTGGCGTTATTAAGTATCGCTACGGCGGCTCATCAAGGATGGTCTGCAAATTTATTTACAACTGTTTCTGATCTCTTTCCGAAGAAAGCAGTTGCATCTGTCGTGGGTTTTGGCGGAATGGCTGGCGCAATCGGTGGAATGTTAATTGCTACTTTTGCCGGTTTTATTTTGCAATTAACCGGAAGTTATGTTTGGTTGTTTATTATTTCCGGGTCTGTTTATTTACTAGCGTTTTTTATCTTTAATTTGCTCGCTCCTCAATTAGAGCCGATCAAGGAAAAAATATAAAATTGAGAAATAACAAGGCTGCTTTGTTCGTAGGGATTCAGATTTGAGGGAAAAAAGTTGAAAAAGTCAGAATTCTTAAGGAAAAGATATTTTTCGTCTTTTTCCAGCCATAGTTTCATTAATGAATTAGAAATTTTGGGAAGAAGTAGGATTCCGGAAAGACCTTTTAGTTTTTAATTCTGAGTAGGGAATACTGAAACTAACGAACGTCGTCTTTGATGCGATGCTTGCAAAGCCTTATAAAGTAGTAACTTATAAGGCTTTTGCAGTTTAAATTAAGCTGAAAAATATCATCATCACTCACCACCAAGATTCACACCTAAAATTTTGTTTGGCTAAGATTCGGTAAAAAAGCTGAATCATAAAAAATTCCGCTTGACAAATTCAATTTATTTTTTTAGGTTTGCAAACGTTATCGCAAACGTTTGCAGAAAATATGAAACATATAACAATTACAGATATAGCAAAAACATTAGGCATCTCAGCTTCAACGGTTTCGCGTGCCCTTAGCGATCACCCGGATATTAAAGATGAGACAAAAAAGAAGGTTCAGCAACTTGCAAATGAATCTTATTATAAGCCGAATTCGATCGCCCAGAGCTTGAAAAATAACCGGACTACGATTATCGGTGTGATTGTACCGGAAATTAAACATGATTTTTTTTCTTCAGCAATAAGCGGAATTGAAGAAGTTGCTTACCACGCCGGATACACTATAATTGTGTGTCAATCGAATGAAAATTTTGAAAGAGAAGTGGTCAACACCAACTCTTTAATTCATCAACGAGTGGCGGGAATCGTTGCATCGATCTCTCAGAACACTATTAATGGCGATCACTTTAGGGCGGTGGTTGCAAGAGGAATTCCGCTTGTATTTTTTGATCGCGCTTGTAAAGATGTAGAGGTAAGTAAAGTAATAATTGATGATGCGAAGAGCGCGTTCGATGCCGTTTCTCATCTTATTGCTAAAGGATATAAAAGGATCGCACATTTTACAGGTCCAAAGGATCTTGAAATATGCAAACTGCGTCTTAAAGGTTATTCCCAGGCATTATTGGATTCGAATCTTCCTTTAAACGAAGATTTAATATGTTATGGCGGACTTCATGAAGCGGATGGTTACAATTCGATGGATCAACTGATTAAAAACAATAATCTTCCTGATGCGATCTTTGCTGTAAATGATCCGGTTGCAATCGGCGCTTTCCAAAGGATAAAAGAAGCCGGATTAAAAATTCCAGGAGACATAGGAATCGTTGGTTTTTCGAACAATAAAATTACGGCTTTAGTTGATCCTCCATTGACTACGGTGAATCAACCATCGTTCGAGATGGGGAAGAAGTCAGCGGAACTGTTGATCGAAATGATTGAAAGTGAAAAACAATCATTTAAACCGAAAACGATTGTTTTGGAAACTGAATTGGTCATCCGAAGTTCAACGTAGTGTGCAAGTTGAAAGTAAAAAGTAGAAAGTTTCCGCCAAAGTCGGATCAGCCTTCAG
>Ga0209417_1001211_pt1 | contig 49194 bp, 39 predicted proteins | sample RifGroF2_FD_184002 | JGI IMG/M metagenome (GOLD analysis project Ga0209417, IMG submission 184002) | Groundwater microbial communities from Rifle, Colorado, USA - Groundwater F2 (SPAdes) (version 2) | ecosystem: Environmental > Aquatic > Deep subsurface > Groundwater | place: Rifle, Colorado...
TAATATTAGGCGGAGGTTTCGAAGGGCTCGGGGCCGCTTTCACTCTTGCAGAAAAAGGGAAAAAAGTACTCGTGGCGGAAAGCCGTCCATCACTGGGATGGGAAGCGACGTGGACTTACAATCTTGAGCTTCAGAAAGGCATTTCAAAATATGCCGATATACTCGCGGATGAAATATCATCTTCAGGCGGCACGAAGGGCAACCGCATTGATCCAGTACTTACGGAATTATCCCTTCTGAAGATGGCAAAAAATATTGAAATACTGCACTACTGCTGTCCCTCCGGTTTCGAGATTGAAAATAATAAAGTCAAAGCCCTCATCATGGCCGGAAAATCCGGTTCCTTTTATCTTCAGGCAAAATCATATATCGACGCGACTGAAAATAGAATCACAACAGGATTTACCGGAGAAAAAGATTCTGAACAACCATCAAAACACATCTACAGCTTTTTCATGAACGCTGTTGAAAACACTGAAAACCTTCCTGAAAAAGTCAATTACGGAAACGGCGTTCTCCTGATTAAAAACACCCCGTGGAAAGGCGAAGCGGCGATTGAATTTGAGACATCGCGTTCCATGTACCAGGCCAGGCTTGAAATACCGGAGATATTGAAATTTATCAGGGCAAAAGTCAGCGGCATGGAAAAAGCGATAATGACCCATTCAGCAAACATCGGATTGCCTATATATGCTAAAAACACAACTAACTTTCAGAGCAAAACAGAAAATATCTTTTACCCGTCACGCCGTAATGCGACATCAGCTCAGGGACGCGAAGCACTCCTGTCTGAAAGAATGAAAAGCGGTGAGGAAGCCGCCGCACTGCTTATGAAAAAACTTGACACCCTGTCCGCACCTGCAAAACTTGATCGCGCCTGCCCTCCGTCCGTTATACCTGAAGACGCAGAACACACTGACATCATAGTTTGCGGCGGCGGCACAGCCGGAGCTGTCGCGGCAATAGCTGCTGGAAAACAGGGACAAAAAACAAAACTTATCGAAGCATCTGTCTGTCTCGGCGGCATCGGAACAGCAGGCGCGATACACGTTTATTATCATGGAGTGACAGGCGGCATTCAGGATGAAATCGACCGGAGAGTCTCAGAACTGGACGCTCTTTACGCGCCAGATAAAATGAAGAGAGGCTTTCATCCCGAAGTGAAGAAAACAGTCCTCCTCGAAATGGCCCTCGAAGCCGGAGTTTCAATAGAGTTTGAAAGCATGCTGACCGGAACGGAAACGGATTCAGTCGAACAGCATCTGCCTGCCGGAAAATCGGAAAGAGCAGACAGAAAAATAAAATCGGTAATCACAAACAATCTATCAGGTGTCAATCGACATACGGCAGAGGTATTTATAGACAGCACCGGTGACGCGGACCTCGCTGCCCTGGCGGGATGCCGTTATTCACTGGGCAGAGATACAGACGCGGTACCTCATTCTTATTCACAGCCGTCAGATTCCATCATTGAAGACAAAAGCATCAAAGAAAATAATTTTGACATGGGTTATTGCGACCCGACCGATCCGTGGGATATGACTCGCGCCAGAATAATAGGATTGAGACATTATCAGAACGCCTCTTTTGCGGATGAAAAAAGAGCGTTTGCCCTGGCGCCTCTGTTGGGACTTCGCAACAGCAGGCTGATTTACGGGAAATATCGTATGACATTGGCCGATCAGATAAAGGCTTCGGAATTCCCGGATGTGATAGGATACAGTTACTGTCATTACGACAATCACGCGCTCGACTACGAAAACGAAAGCGATGAAGCCATGATATGGGTATGGTGTCTCGGCAACTGGCACGCGCGCATAGGATGCGAAATACCCTACAGAAGCCTGCTCCCCGAGAACATCGTAAACCTGCTTGTGGCATGCCGCGCGATGTCTCTGGAATTCGACGCGCACAATCAGTTGAGAATGCAGCGCGACATGCAGAGAATTGGCGAAGCCGCAGGCATTGCCGCGGCTATTTCATGTCGGGATAAAAAATATCCGACAGAAATAGATGTAAAAAAAATACAGGAGAAACTCTTCGAATCAGGCGCTTTGAAAAATAAAGAAAATAATTATCACTGGGACGGATGGAAACCGGAAAATCTTTTTGCGCTTCAAATGAAAAACAATCTGCTTGCGTCCGGCGAAAATATGACTGACATTGTAAAATCAGCTTACGATCTGAAAACACTGAAAAACAAACTGGACTCCGATAAAGCGGAGGAAAAATACAATGCCGCGTTGAAGCTTGCTCTCGCAAATGACGAAAAGGCGCGAAAAGTATTACTTGACTGCATAAAGGAGCGTTGTCCCATAAAAACCGAAGGCTATAAAACCGCTGAAATGTGGAAACCGGCAATGATGCTTGCGGGAATGCTTAAAATCAAAGAAGCCATCCCTCTTCTCAATGAAGTAATTAACGATGAAACGTCAGACCAGGCCGCCTTAATCGCGGCAATGAAGGCGCTTGCGCGACTCGGCGAAAAAGCTTCCGCGCCACTCATTGAAAAAATGCTTAAACGCGATAATCTCCCATCCATTCAGACTTTCCAGAGAAGCTCAGGCCACATGCCGGTAGTGGAAGAAAATTCTCTCTGGAAACTGGAACTCGCGGCGGTTGAATGTCTTTCCGGATTAGGGGTAAAAAGACCGGATATCATAGAAAGATATATTGACAATGAAAGCGCCGTAATAAGACGTTCCGCATTGAGAATAAAAGAAAAAACAGGCGTATAAACTGTGATGAACAAGAAAGTCATCATAGCAGGAGGCATCCCCTTCCTCCAACCCTCTATTTAGCGTCTAAAAAAATAGTTTTTTTAGAAAAATGTGTTATATTGACACGTTGGGATTTTTCACATTTATTGCGATGGGGAGTTTATGGATGAAACAAAATTCGCGCCGTCAGAGAAAGTGTCACCTGAGGAAATAGAAAAACTCAGGATACGGTTTCAGGAGAGGAATCCTTTCTGGAATGCTTTTGATGTTATCCCTGATATTATTCTTGTATTAAACAGAACACGACAAATAATCTACGCCAATAAAGCTTTTCTGAAGTTTCTGGATATCAGTTCTGCTGATAAAATTTACGGAAAACGGCCTGGGGAAGTCCTCTTGTGTGCTAATTCCAGCGAAGACGGCACTGAGTGTGGAGCGGCTGAATCCTGTTCCCTTTGCGGAGGAATGGAAGCCATAATGAATGGGCTCAGCGGTATTAATGATGTCAGGGAATACAGGATATACAGGAAAGGCAATCTGGGAGCCCTGGACTTTAGAGTATGGACATATCCCATGAAAATAGAAGGGGATAACGAGAATTATGTCATAGCGGCTATAGCCGATATCAGCAATGAAAAAAGGCGAAAGATACTGGAACGGATATTTTTTCACGACATAATGAACACCGCCGGCGGAATTTCAGGAATGATATCACTTATCAGGGGAAAATTGCCGAAGGAATTCCATACTTTTATTGATGCCATGAAAATAGCGTCAAATTCGCTGCTGAATGAAATCAATGAGCAGAAACAGCTTGTAGCCGCCGAAAATAATGAACTCAAGCCGGCATATAATCCCCTGAATTCGCTTGATATCCTTAATGAGGTCATGAAAATATATAAGGGCCATGAAGTTGCCCGGGAAAAAAATATTGAAGTTGTTCCCGATGCTCCCGGAATATTTTTCAAAAGCGATTTGGCCATACTGAGAAGAGTAGTCGGCAATATGACTAAAAATGCTCTCGAAGGATCAAAAAGAGGCGGTATCGTCACTTTAAACTGCAAACTCATAGATAACGGCAAACGCATTCAGTTCAGCGTTCACAACAACGGTTTCATCCCCAGAAAAGTCCAGCTTCAGATTTTCCAGCGCTCCTTCTCTACAAAAGGCCTCGACAGAGGCATTGGAACTTACAGCATAAAATTTCTTTCGGAAAAATACCTGAAAGGAAATGTCTATTTTGAGAGTTCCGAAGAAAAAGGCACGACCTTTTATGCCGAATACCCTCTTGAGTTCTGAAACTCTTAATTAATAAACCGCATATATAAACGTATTTATTTAAAATAAGCGTTAATCCGGTATGGAATAATTCAGGAGAAAGGCTATTGTTACGTCTGATATTTAAAAGTTAAATCAGGAGCCCTTAAATTGGCGGAAGAATCTGAAATAATATATGACGTGCAGTTGGACAGCGGCGCAAAATATAAAGCGCGCGCGGCGGATTCGCTTACACTCAAATCCAATGACTGGTGCGTAATCAGAAAGGATTTTTATCTGGATTACGGCAAAGTGCTCCAGAAAAAAGGCCCGTTTCCAGCAACAGCGAACAAGGCTGATTATCCGAAAGTACAGCGCAAAGCCACAGTACTCGACCAGAGCAAAGCCAACGAAAACCTCATGCGCGCCAAGTCTGCCATGCGCACCTCATTGCAATTCGTCGAACGCCTCAAGCTGCCCATGAAACTCCTGAACGCGCATTATTCATTTGACGGTAAACTTATAACCATCCAGTTCACAGCCGAAGGCCGCGTGGATTTCCGCGAACTCGTGAAAGAACTTTCCCATGCGCTTAATACCCGTATCGAACTGCGCCAGATCGGCGTAAGGGACGAAACGGCAATATACGGCGGCATCGCCATCTGCGGACGCCAGCTCTGCTGCTGTTCCTTTCTCAAGGAATTCTCTTCGATAAACGTGCGAATGGCCAAAGAACAGGACCTTTCACTTACTCCCAGCACTATTTCCGGAATGTGCGGACGACTGAAATGCTGCCTCAAATACGAACATGCCGGCTATCTGGAACTCGAAAAAACCATGCCGCGCAGAGGCGACATGTGCGAATGCAAGGAAGGCCGCGGTAAAATCGTGGACAGAAATCTCTTGACCCAGCATGTTGCCGTCCAAATGGAGGATACGGGGAATACTTTTACCTGCTCAAAAGATGAAGTAAGGGTCGTTTATCCTGAAAAGTACAAGCTTCAGAAAAGAGAAGAAGAAGAACTCATCGACGAGGAAATTAAAAAGCTCGAAGATTAGAACTCTGAAAACTTGCTCAAAGTTTTTCTTTCTCTTGTTTTTCCCACACTAAAAAGCATGATTGATGCGTTTATTTTACAGATTAAATAAATCCGGACGCCGTAATTTATGCATGAAAATAGTTCAAAAGCTTACAGAGTATATACCCGGCGGGAAATGCTGGAACTGATGGCCAGGACCGGCGCGGGAACTGCGGCAGCGCTTATTGGCTTGAAAGCGCTTGAGTTCTTTATGCCTTCTGCCTCGGCACAGGATGGCGGGAAAGCCGTTCGATCCAGAAAAGCGATGTATTACACGCAATTGCCAGGTAAGCGGGTAAAATGCCTTCTCTGTCCCAGAGGAGTGAGCCTGGCAAACGGCCAATCCTGTTACTGCCGCACACGCCGAAATATAGACGGCAATCTTTATGCCATAGGATACCGCAAGCCATGCATCGTCAATTTTGAACCCGTGGAAAGAGCTCCTCTTTATCACTTTCATCCAGGAACTGAGACCATGTCCCTCGGCGCGGCCGGATGCAACATGACATGTCTCTACTGCCAGAATTACGAACTGGCCCAATCATCTCCGGAAAATACCAGAAACCTTGATGTCAATGAGGAAAACGCCCTGAGAAAAGGCCCGGCTTCATCACTTACCCTTACTTACACGGACGCCGCGTGCCAGCCTGAATATTTGCTGTACCTCTCGGAAATTGCCGAAAAACTCAAGTTCCCTCTAATCCTCTGTACCGGGGCATATATAAATTCCCTCCCTCTTCAGGACATTATCCCGCACACTGACGCTTTCGCTATAACTCTCAAGGCCGCCACTGATGAAATGTACATGAAACTGACCGGCGTTCATCTTAAACCGGTGCTTAACTCGATAAAGCAAGTTGCCGGGTCCGGAAAATGGATCGAGATTACAACCCTTATCGTCCCAGACTACAATGACGACGCGGCGGGAATTCAATACATCGCCAAGTGGATAAGGGATAACGCCGGGGAAAACGTTCCCTGGCATCTCTCGAGATTCACTCCTAATTACCGCCTTGACAAACTGCCGCCCACTCCAAGAAGAACACTGGAGGAAGCCAGAGAAATCGGTCTGAACGCAGGCTTGAAGTATGTTTATATAACAAATCTGGCGCCGCATGATGGAAATAACACTTACTGTCCTTCATGTCATAAGAAAATCATAGAAAGGCTCGGCTTCAAAACCAGAAAAAATTACATTATTTCCGGCAAATGCCCTTTCTGCCGGACTGTCATACCGGGCAAATGGACATAAGATAGCATATTCTGATTTGAAATAATATGGATTAGGTTTTATCTTTTGTTATTCAGAGAAAGGTTTTATCCTTATAATGAGTGCCACTAAAAAAACTGAACCTCCGCTCGCGGAACTGCGCGCTAAAAAACAGCTGTGGCTGTTGTTCATAATTATTTTCATCATGCTGATAGTCGGACTCCTTGCCTTTAACAGGCAAGTGCAGAAAGTCGGCAGAGAAGCCGAGGAGTTGAAAAGTGAAGGACGGCTCCCCTCCGGGGCAAGCCCCAACGCAAAACCCTTATAAAAAAGGAGCGTAATCATGACAGAAGAGAAAAAACAACCTGAAGATGTTCAGGAGCAAAATCCCGAAACCCCTCAGGAAATGCTCGCAAAAGCCGAAGCCGCAGCAATGGCGCTGAAAATAAAAAAGAAAAAAACAATGATGATATATTCTCTGGCAGGGGCACTTCTTCTTCTGTTTGCCGCCGCCTTCGGAGCTTATATGTTCTATTCCGCGCAACAGGAAAAAATCAGGCTCGAAAAAGAAGCCGAAGCAAAAGCTGAACTCGCCCAAAAAGCGGAACTGGCAAAAAAAGAAGCCGCTAAAAAAGCGGAGGAAGAAAAGAAAAAAGCTGAACTCGCCCAAAAAGCGGAACTGGCAAAAAAAGAAGCCGCTAAAAAAGCGGAGGAAGAAAAGAAAAAAGCAGCTTTAAAAGCCGAAGAAGAGAAAAAGAAAGCTGAAGAAGCCGCCAAGAAAGCGGAAGAGGAAAAGAAGAAACTGGATGGACCGGCACTGGCCGCCGCAAAAGCTGAAGAAGAGAAAAAACTGGCAGAAGAAAAGGCCCGCCAGGAAAAGGAAGAAGCCCTTAAGATTGAAGAAGAAAGAAAGGTCGCGCTGAAATTCAGGGCAACTTTCAATGGCACAATAACAACACTTTCAGGTGAAGCCTATGAAAACGCCAAAATAACAGGGATTGACGCGAACGGTATCGATATAGCGTATTCTGCCGGAGCTAAATTCATTCCCTTTAAAAATCTCCCGGCGGATCTCAGAAAAAAAGTAGGCGGCGATCTTCCCGTGCTTGTAAAAAAAGTGCCTCAGGTTCACAAGCCCACGCCAGCCAAATAGGGCAGATAAAATATACGCTTCACCAGCTGGCATCGTGCCAGAAGCCGTCCGCTCCGCCGGAATAGCTTCCTGTCAGCACTGCTTCTTTCTGTAATGGTTTCCAGCTCTCGACGTGGCTGTCAACAAAAACAATGTTATCAGAACTGTTTCCGTGTCTTCCTGAAAAATAATTATTTGAGAACATTGATGTAGCATGGCATGTGGCATCAGAACAATAAAGCCGTCTTGAAGGCTTTTTAACATTAGTAACTTTAGAAGCCCTGTCATAATGACTGTTCAAAGATGTTCCGTCTCCTGAACACAGAAAAGTATTAAACGAATAACTGAAATTCGGATTTCCGCCGCTTACCGCCCTATCCCCCGTTCCGTCCCGCCTTCCCGAAGGACACATGGATACCGGGGCCGGAGGGCCGACTGACGTTGATACTTTAACGGGAAAGTTGATATAAGCACATAATGTTTGATCATATATACTTTCTGTAGCAGGACCATATAAAAAATTGCCTACAGACGAACCGCATGTACCCCAGCCATTATAATCAGAGGCGTAGTTGTCCATTGCGCTTGCCAATTGCCGCAGATTGCTCCGGCATACGCTTGACCTTGCGGCATCCCTGGCCTTGCTCAGGGACGGAAGTAAAAGACTGGCTAAAATCGCTATTATCGAAATCACTATGAGCAATTCGATGAGCGTAAATCTCCTAATCCTCATGATGCGTCTCCTTTCATCAATAGACAAGCTTATAATCATCCGTTATCAACAACATGTCAACGGAAAGCGTTTCACGAGGAAAAAGTCTTATATTGTGTTTCCCTTTTTTCAGGTTAAAAGGTTTGGCGGTAGTGCCAAGCGACGTGGTAGCTCCACAGCCGGACCACTTCCACTCTATGTCGCTACGGAGATGGGCCTGCCTGTTTTTTTCTTCGTCAAGAGAGATAAATACGGAATCATGTGAGCCGAGCGGCTCCTCCGATTTGACACGGACGAATATCTGATAATCCCCGTCTTTCGGAACAGCGAAATCATAGGATAGAGACATTCCTTTTATCGCGCTGTCAAGGTAAACGCACTTTCTTTCAGAAGCCTTCTTATCTTCCATAACCTTGAAAATGTGCGGCACGGAACTCTTTTCCGCTTCAATATATAATGCGAAACCTTCACTTTTCTTCTTAATCTCCTCTTTGCCTTCCGCCTTCGCGTAAACAGTAACCGGTCTGGAATATCCGTTTTCCAGCTTTATAAGGAAAAGTCCTTTGTACAAGCCGGGCTTCTTTATTTTATCTTTGTTAATGGATATCTTGAACTGGACGTTGCTGTTTTCTTTGAATACTCCCGTTGAAGGCTCGACAGTTAACCAGTCGAAAACATTATTTTTCCTGACTTCAAAATTCCCGGAGAATCTCTCAACACCTTTCACATTCGCATTAAGGGCCTGAGAAAGAATATCCGTTCCGATATCGAACTTGAAATTGACCTGATATTTGTCGAGATAAACAGGTATCGGACGGTACGGCAGCGGCTGATTGTCTCCTGTCTGGAACGCTCCTCTGTCTGGATTTTCAGCGTTATATTTTCCAATAAAATTGTCAACGGGCTCCCCATTTTTAAGAGCGGGACTTTTTTCACTCAGTGCAAAATTTCCGTTCTCAATACTGGCGAATTCCGGGTTCTTTCCGAAAATACCGTGAGCTTCCCAGCCTTTCTCTTTCAACTTTTCTTCCGTAGATTTAAGCAGCTCGGAACTTTTGCTGTAAATAAGGTCATAATCGAAATCATTGCCCCTCTTGAATACGCTGCCGTTAAAAAGCTCCCTTGATGAATAAAAGATATTATTTCTGGTAATGCCCCTGAGTTCTTTTCCATATTTCGCTATTCCATCCTTGTTTCCGTTGTAATGCCCATATCCGCCGAAGGCATAAACGGTATTATTGAAAACATAGCATCTGCCTCTGTCATAAAGCCCGTGACCGTTTTTGAAAGCGGAATATCCAGAGCCATCCTCATCCGCGAGATTGACGATAAGGTTCCTGAAAAGATACGAAGGCCCGAGCAGGCACGGCCCGGTGCTTATCCCGCACAATGAGCCTTCAAACTTGTTCTGAAAAACCCTGATATTCATCTGGCCTCCGTCAAGTTCTATACCGTCATCATTTGAATAAATGAAGATATTTCCATAGATTTCGGCATCACGGAAAAAACCTCCGTTCGGCGAACCGTTCCCAATTCCCTCTACCGTGTCGTTCCATCTGTGCGCGTCACTTCCGATAAAATCATTGTACCGCAAAACTGTCCCTCCAGTGGAATGTACGGCCACGGCGTTAGGCCCGGCCGGATGCGAATACTTCCATGAATTGGCATGTCCCCTCGGATCATGCATATAGCATCTTTCAACAACGACATTGCCGCTCTTGGAAATATTTACCCCGGCGTCATTATTAATAGAATTTCCCCCCACGTAATATTTCCCGTCTTTTGCAACATCCTGCTTGCCTATTCTTCCATAACCTGAAATATCACAGTTAAGCACCCTTATATTCTGTGCGTCTTCCAGGGAAATACCATGTCTTGCGCCGCCTTCTATTTTGAGGTTTTCAAAAATTATGTATTCTCCACCCTTCACGGTTATAACGGCGTTTTTTTTATCATCGCCCTTAAGGGTGAAACCTTTATCCGATGTATATTTTATCCAGCCGTCCTTTGTTCCTTTTTCGGTAATTAGCAGTTCATTATCAAATTTAAGGTCTTTTACATTTATAGTTTTAGCTACCGGAAGAACAGATGTCCATGTTTTGAAATTAGCGGTAAAAGTATTTTTGCCCTGATTGATTTTCAACTCGTATTCAGTATTTTCCTTGAGGTTTACAATGCAGCCGCGGAACATGGCCTTATCGGTATAAATAGTTTTTCCTGTTGTTCTGTTCCCCAGATATTCACCAAGTTCTTTTTCAGGTATCGGCACGAGCTCAAAAGCCTTATTCCATTTGTCGCTTCCTTTTTCTCTGAATTCAGTAACGCATGGCGTTTGCGTGTCAGCGGCTTCAAAATATATCCCGCAGGACTGGAAGAGCGGAACGGCCGTAAGCTTGTTATCCCCGGCCATAATAATTCCAGACATACAGAAAATCCCGATCAGCAACATTGATAATTTTCTCATGCGTTTTTACTCCTGTGATTAAATTATTTCAAATATTTTTTCAATTCCGAGTCTGTTTTTTTCAAGTCTTCGATTATCAACTGGGCCATTTTATCGGCGCCTTCCGGAGAGAAGTGCGTTCTATCTCCGGGTTTGTTTGCCATGTATTTGGATTTCTCCTCGCCCAGTTCCTGCACTAGTTTTCCGCTGGACGCATGAAGGTCTATAATGAGAATACCTTTTTCCTTAGCGACTTCTTTCATGGCGTTAGCGTAAGGAAGCAGGTTGTCCGCGAGTTTTCCATCTTTAAAGGTTCTCCTGTACATGGGGGTTATGAAAATTATTTTTGCTCCTGTTTTCTTTGCGTCATCCGCGAATTTTCTCAGATTGTCCTTGTAATCAGTGGCGGCGTCAGTGGCTTCCGGTCTGTCCTTCGCATGCGAATCATTATGCCCGAACTGCACAAGTATATAGCCGGGTTTCGAATCCAGAAGCTTCTGCCAGTCGCCCTTTTCCTGAAAGGTTTTCGTGCTTCTTCCGCTGATGGCGAAATTTTCAATACTTACATTGTCTTTAAAATATTTCCCTATAAGCTGTCCCCATCCGGCAATTTCCGGTTTCGTATAGGACGCTACCGTAGAATCACCGGCAATAGATATCTTTATTTTTTTCATATCCGCCTGACAAAGCTCCGTTGTCATGCACAAGGCACACAGCATAAAAATCTTTCCGCCCATAAAACACCTTTTCTTTTCAAATTATAATTTTTCAGTATTATTATGTTTTTTTATATTTAAGAATATTCTTACGGCATCCGCCAGTTCTCGAGTGGCTTTTTTAATATTTTCGCTATTATTGAGGATTTGTCTTATTCCGTCATTAATCATAGCGCAAAGTTCAGGGGAATCGATATTGTATTGGGCCGATGTCTTTGAAGCTTCAGTTAGAAACAGGGCGTCTCTCGGATCTTCAATATCTATGCTTTTGAAAGCTGATGATTTCCTTATCGGTATGCCGTAGGCTTCAGCTCCTATAAAATCCTGCACCTCTTCTGAAAGCATGAGCCTCACAAATTCCTCCGCCGTCTGATAATCAGTACAGGTGTTGCGAATACATATAAGGTCCGTCGCCTGTGCGGAAATATCCCTGCCGCCTTCTATAAAAGGAATAGGGACAGTCGCCCAGTTTTTGAATTTTGACCGCTTTATGAACGGCATTATCTCTCTCGGCTCTATGAAAAACGCCAGTTCGCCCTTGCAGAACTCTCTGACATAATCAGGATAAGGTCTGTTTCCGTCATAATTCAGCTCCTTTTTCAAGCATGATAAGAGTTCCAAGGCGTATTGAGTACGCGGGTGATCTATCATGACCATGTCTTCGCGTTCCGGGTCCATCAGGCAGGCACCTGCTCTGAAAATGATATTTATCCAAAGACTGGGCGCGGAATGCCAATCAAAAATTTTTTCAGAGGGTAACGTCTTTTTAAGCTTTCTTACAATTACAAGAAAGTCATCCCATGTCCAGCCGGGGCGAGGAAAAGAAACCCCTGCTTTTTTAAGCAGTTCGGGATTATAAAACATCACTCTCGGAGAAAAAATAAAAGGTATGCCGGGAAGCCTGCCGTTAATGTAGAACGTCTTGAACGGATGTGTGAAGAAGACTGACTTGTCCGGATAACACTTGTCAAAAATAGGAGCAAGATCAAGATAATCCCTGCTTTCGCTCTGCACAGTAACCGTAGTCCGAAGTTCAAATATGCTTCTCCTGAATTTTTCCCGTACCCTGAGCTGGGGGAGTTTTTCGGCGAATATCTTTTCAAGCCCGGAAAGCCAAGGAAGGCCGAAATACGTTTTGAATGCCGTAAAATTTGACTGAAGTATCCTGTTCTGCCATTCGTGCTGAACAAAGGTACCGCGTCTGGGAACAGCCTCCAGAATGCCGTCGCGCACCAGTTGTTCCAGTGCCTGCTGAACTTTCATGAAAGAGATTTTCAAAGTGCCGGAAATTTCACGGGCCCCCGGAAGTTTTTGGCCCGGCTTCAGTTCTCCGCCTTCCAGCCGGTCAAGTATATAATTTCTTACTTTGAGAGCTTTGTCTTCCATTAATTCCCCGCGTTTGCCTCATTATAACACAAAGCCATGACCATGTCAAGACCCTAGCTTAATATATTTAATTTTTTCAATATACCAGCTGTAACCATGTCATATACTCAGAAAAACTTCCGAGACGCATAAGTACCCGATTATAATGCAGAAAATTTGTGATTTTCCTATATATATGGTATATTGGTATGTTAAGAAAAAATGCTTGGATTAATATTCAACAACTAATCCGGAGATAAAAATGTCTGTAGTCAAATATCTGAATCCACATCTTACGAAAATAACCCCTTACCAGCCGGGCAGACCGATAGAGGATGTCGCGAGGGAATTGAACATGAATCCCGGCGATATCGTCAAAATAGCGTCCAATGAATGCCCTCTCGGGCCGTCCCCAAAAGCGGCGAAAGCCATGAAAAACGCAATCAAAGAAATGCATCTCTACCCTGACGGAGGAGCATATTATCTGAGAAAAAAAATATCGGAATACTATGAATTGCCCCCGGAAAATTTTATTTTCGGCAACGGCTCAAATGAACTGCTGATTTTCATAGCTCAGTGTTTCCTGCATCCCGGAGTTTCCGCCGTCATGAGCGCGCACGCCTTCGCCATCTACAAAATAGCCGCCAAGATGTTCGGCGCGGACGCCATCGAATTCCCGATGTGCGGACTTACCCACGACCTCAATGCCATATCCAAGGGAATACCCGAGAACACCAGGGTAATATTCATCTGCAACCCCAACAATCCTACCGGGTCAATGGTCAATGAAAGACAGATCGACGCGTTCATGAAAAAAGTTCCGGATGACGTGCTTGTGGTTTTCGATGAAGCATACGCGGAAGTCTGTCTGAAAAAAATGCCCGACACAATCAGATATGTAAAGGAAGGCCGCGACGTCATAGTACTGCGTTCGTTTTCAAAGGCATACGGACTTGCCGGATTGCGAATAGGTTACGGCATCGCTAAACCCGAAATAATACAGGCCATTGAAAAACCGAGGCAGCCCTTCAACGTCAACAGGATGGCCCAGATAGCGGCGGCGGCGGCCCTTGACGACAAGGCTTTCGTTAAGAAATCACTGAGGAATTATAAGAAAGGCGCGGAGCTTGTATGCGATTTCTGCAAGGCGATGGGCCTGACGTTTGAGCCGCCTACCGCCAACTTCATGCTCATCAAGGTCGGCAATGGCGCAAAAGCTTTTCAGGAACTGGAAAAACGCGGCGTCATAGTAAGGCCCATGGCCCCTTACATGCTCCCGGAATGGATAAGGGTCACCTTCGGAACAGAAGCTGAAAATGGAAAGTTCATCCGCGAAATGACCGAGGTATTGGCATGCCTTTGAAAAACCGGAAAAAATGCGCCTCAGTCGCCATCGTCGGACTGGGGCTGCTCGGTTCTTCACTGGGTAAAGCACTGAAAAACAAAGGATACAGACGGCTGGGATGGACGAGAAAAAAAGCGCTCAGGAAAAAAGCCGTCTCTGAAGATATTGTCGATGAATGCCCGGACAGTCTCAATGATATACTTGCCCGTTCCGATATAACGGTATTATGCCTGCCCATACCCCAGATAATAGCATACGCCATCAGCCGCGCTGCTTTTTTCAAAAAAGGTTCCGTCGTTACGGATATCGGAAGCGTCAAGGAAATTATCTGCCGGACACTTGTTCCTGAACTGAAGAAATACGGCGTCGAATTCATCGGCAGCCATCCCATGGCCGGCACGGAAAAAAGCGGCATGGACGCGGCTTTCAGGGAACTCTACGATAGCGCTTCTGTTTTTATAACTCCCGATGATAACGCTCCGCCGAAAGCTGTCGCCGCAATAAAAAAATTATGGGAAAGCATTAACACCAGAACAGTCAGGATATCCCCGAAAGAACACGACCTGCTTGTGGCAAGCTCAAGCCATCTGCCCCACATAGTCTCCATGGCGCTCACTCATGCGGTGCTGGGCTGTGAAGACAAGACCAGAAAAATGAGATACGCCGCCTGCGCCGGAGGCTTCAAGGACACTTCTCGCATAAGCTCATCATCCCCTCTGATGTGGCGCGAAATAATACAGCACAACCGCCGGCCGGTATTGAACGCCATGAGAGATTTTGAAAAACGCCTGAAAAACATAAGAGAACATATAGAAGCTGAAAATTACGATGCCCTTCAGCAAAAATTCGCTCTCGGAAAAAAACTGAGAGACGACTGGATAAAATCCGGAAAAGCATAAGTGAAAGTAAAAAAACTGTGGACAGTGAACATATACTGAAAATTAAAAACGCCAACGTATTTCTTGAAGGAACAAAAATACTTTCGGATATAAACTGGGAACTCAAAAAAGGAGAAAACTGCTTTATTCTCGGTTCCAACGGCGCCGGAAAAACCACACTGGTAAAACTTATCATGGGCCTCGTATGGCCGGTTTACGGGGCCGAAGTCTCCGTCCTCGGCAATACCTATGGCAGATGCAACCTCTCCGAAATCAGGAAAAAAATCGCGTGGGTCAGCCCCTTTCTCCAAAGCTGGACAGGCCCGAGGTGGACGGCCCTGGAAGTGGTAATATCGGGAATAGACGGCACCATCGGACTCTTCAGAAAGCCGGGTGAAAAGGAAATTGAAAAGGCCCTTTCCGTCATGCGCCAGCTTGACTGTGAAACACTCTCCAAACATTTTTTTGACAAGGTATCCTCAGGAGAACAGGTAAAAATCCTCATCGCCAGAGCACTGATGACTTCACCCGAGCTTATAATACTCGACGAGGCATGTGTACACCTTGATCTGAAAAGCAGAGAGTTCCTGCTTGACACGATAGAAGATTTTGCTTCGAAAAAAAATTCCCCCACTATAATTTTCATAACTCAGCGCATTGAGGATATCAGTCCTGTTTTCAATTACGGACTGATACTGAAAAACGGCAGAATCATACTTTCAGGAAAAAGGGACGCCGTACTGACGGAGGAAAACCTCTTCACCGCTTTCGACATGAACATAAAACTCCACAGAACAGAAGACGGACGCTACTGGTCGGTCCTTCATAAGTAAGTCATCAGCCCGCCTTCGGCGTAAAGTACTTTTTCATGTATTGAATAAAACGTTTCTATTGCGTTTCCGTTTCCGGTAAATTTAAAAATTCCAGAGAAAACTATTGACAACAAGCAAAACATGTTATATAATATGTTCTTGAGAAACAAAGGATTATTCTATGGACGAGACTTTTCAGAATGTACACCGATACCAAAAAATAACGGAAAAGATAAAATCGCTCATCAATTCCGGCAAGCTTAAACCCGGCGAAAGGGTGCCGTCCGTAGAAGAAATAAAAGATACTTACAACGTCAGTCATATCACAGCGATGAGAGTTTTCAAAGACCTCTCATGCGAAGGGCTCATTCATCTGATAAGAGGAAAAGGCTACTTCGTTTCCGACTCGAAAAGGTCTTCAGTCAATAAGAAGTGTATTGGCGCCATGTTAAGAACATCGCGCATGTACACCTACTTTGATAATTTCCTTAACGATATGAACGCCGGCATCCATAGGGAATGCCTTTGCAACGGCTACGACATACTTTATCCACATGCCGTAATATCAATATCAGAAAGCGAACTTTTCATGGATAAAAACGCTTCTGAGGAAATAATCAGGGCCGCTGTAAACACTGAAGAAAAAGTTGACGGCTTTATCTTTGACGGCTGCGTACCGGATGACGTCATTGAAAAAATCCTGGAAAAAGTCAGCAAACCAATTGTAATCGTTGACAGAAAATCAAAACTCCCCGTTGACTCCGTTTATTCCGATAATACAAAGGTTACCAAAGCGACAGCGGAAATGACAATAAAAATGGGTTATGAACATTTCATAGTCCTGAGAAGCTGTAATCATAAGGCGTCCATCAAAGAACGCGTTTCCGCTTTTCTTGAAACTCTGAATTCAGCAAAAATATCAAAGTCCAATATACATATAATAGAAGGCTCCAATATAAAGCACTGGGACATTATTTTTCAGGAGTTAATAGAAATCAGAAAATCACTGCCGGAAAAAGCCAGAATACTGTTGTTTGCCCCGACAGAGTCAACCGCAAGATATTTCTGCGATAAATTTCCTGAATATAATATTACTCCAGGCAAAGATTTAGGCATCTTGAGCTACGAGGGAAAAAGTTTTGCCTATTACAAGGAGCCTGAGCTGACTACAATAAAAATCGACCCTGACAAAATGGGACGAAAAGCGGTGAATGTGCTTATAGACAGAATTAGCGGCAAAAACCAGGGAAAAGTTTCAGAACACGTTGTCGAAGTCAACTTATCAATGGGAAAGACAATATGAAAAAAAGATATTGGCCCAAATTCACACTGATAGAGTTACTAATTGTTATTTCCATAATAGCTATTCTCGCGGCAATGCTCCTGCCCGCGCTTTCAAGAGCAAAAAAAGTAACATATAAAAGTTCATGCATGAGCAAACTGAAACAGATCGGCACCGCGTCTTTCTCCTATGCCGATGATTTCAACGGACAGTTTCCCATGTATTGGTCCTGTCTCGGGGAAGGCGGATATCTTCCCTACAGCAACTATACGATATCCACAAACGCAGGAGAAGACGCAATTCAGGCTTTTAAGAAAAAAGCGGCAATTCTTCATTGCCCGGAAGATACTGTTTTCGGGTATATTTCAGGAAACTGGTGGTACTGCACAAGCTATGCCAATAACCACTATCTAAGCCAAGACCCTGAAGCCCCGAAAATCAGCCGGGGCAAAAATCCGTCCGGCATCATATGGGTAATCGACAGCACATCCAAAAAATTCTCTTCCGCCACCTCATTCTGTCCATTAAATCTCGGAGGGAACAGGCATTTCAACGGCTGGAATGCCCTATTCGTTGATGGGCATGTAGAATGGGGCACAAGCTCAAAATTTGAGATAGGTCCCGGTGGAACTAATATTTACCCGGTACAATAGAGAAAATATTAAAATCGCAAATGAATGAACCAAAAGAGTTAAAAGACGGTAATATAAGAAATACAGATATTTGAAATAAGATACAAAAGGAGAATGAGAAAAATGAAACTGCTGAAAACACTTTTCGCCGGAATTACCCTCTTCGCGCTGAACTGTTACTGCAATGAGGAAAAGAATCCCGGCCTTGCTGAATTTTCCAAGCCCGCTCAAATAGATGAAAGCAAATACGGCGCAGGTACTCTGAAGGAAACGGGAAAGACTTTTTATGTTTCACTTAACGGAGATGATAAAAACGACGGGCTTTCCGAAAATACATCATGGCGGACTGTGCGTTACGCATGTCCTCTGTTAAAAGCGGGAGACACTCTGATAATATCGGAGGGCGAATACAACGAAAATGAAATGGATATAAACGTCAAAGAAGGCAGCACAGATTTTATGGGAAATTCAGGCCTTCCGGGAAAACCGATACGCATTATGGCCGCTCCAAATGCCCGTGTAATAATAAGAGGCGCTAAAAAATTTGTTCTGAACAAAAAATCGGAAGCTGCTCAATTCACTTATGAAATCTCCTGCAAAGAAAAAACCATCCCTTGCATATGGGAAGCCGGAACCCAGATAAAATTGCAGAATTCCGGTTCCATTGAAAAAACTGAAGAATTGCCTGGCACGTATTATTACGACACGGAAAAACATAAACTCTATGTTCATTTTACTGACAGCAACTTCTTTCCGGGACGTTCAATATATATTGAAAAATCCAGAGTGGGACTGCGTATTCACGGCAGTTATGTAGAAGTGAAAGGAATATGGTTCATGAACTACGGCAGCGCCATACTCATGCGCCCTAATTACGTAAATGAACCCAAAACTAAAGAAGAAAGAGACATAGGAAACAATAAAGCTGAACATATCACCATCGAAGACTGCGGTTTCTTCGCGAATTCTACAGTAGGTATTGAAGCATATCAGGTTCAGTGGTGTCTCTTCAAAAATAATATCGGAGAGAAAAACGGCGACAGAGGAACAATAATTACGCACACCGATAAATTTCAGGACAATCTGATAAAAGGAAATATATTCGGTTCCTCCGATGAGACCATGCGCCTGATAGGAAGCAACAATGTCAATTACGCAATCAGTCACTATGGCGGCGGAATGGGCGAAAGAAACCACATAATAGAAAATATTATAGATGACAAACTATCCTTCCGCTGGAAACCGATTTGCAAAGAAAGCATCATGGAAGACAATGTCCTTACCGGCATCCTATATATAGAGGGCATTACTCATGACAGAATAACGGTTCCCAAAGAAAGGATAATCATTCGCAATAACGTAATACTTGGAAAAATACACTGGCCCGGGAACGAATTTGAGAAAAATAATCCTTTCGCAAACAGGCTTGATACGGATAAAATTTTCATCAACAACTTCATGCCGTTCAGCAATGAAAAAACAATAAATGAAGCCCTTTTCGCAGATACAGCATACTATGATTACCGCTTACAGGAAGACAGCCCTTTAAAAGGAAAAAGCATGGGCGGCGGTGACGTTGGCAGGCATCGTTATCCGCAGGGTAAGGTTCTTTTTGTCGGCGCAAACGGCAACGATACAGCATCAGGACTTAGCATTAAAGGCGCATGGAAATCCCTGAAAAAAGCAGCGGAGAGCCTTTGTCCCGGCGACACACTTTATATCATGCCCGGAAAATATGATGAAACACTTTCAATATCCGCAAATGGGACAAAGGACGCCCCTGTATTTATACGTGCGCACAGCAAAGGAAAAGTCCTTCTCAAAGGCGTTAAAATCAATGTACCTGCTATTGTTGAAGGAATAACAGTGTCAGGGGGAACAAACGCTTTTGACATTAAAGCCCCTGGCGTAACATTGAAACGCTGTACGGCATGCAATGCTCCGGAAAATGGAATATCGGCACAGAACGCAAAAGATTTATCCATCAGCAACTGCACCATCACCGGAAACAAAACTGGTATTACACTTAAAAATTCAAAAGAAGCTTCAATCAGGGATTCCATAATAGCGTTTAATAAAAACGAACTGGAAATATCGGAAGATTCAAAGCAGGGCTATCATGCGGGCCACAACATATATTATGGCGACAACATTGATAAAAATAAATTTGCCGGAGAATTCGGAAGCATTGTCGCCGATCCGCTTTTCGTCAATGCTAAAAACAGCGACTACCGCATTGCGTGGAACAGTCCCGCGGCATCCGTTGATGCCTTCAACTCTCCCGCGGGAGCGGCAACTGTCTCAGGGAAACCTCTGCAAATTTCGGATATCAGCGCAAACTTCATAAATGCGGATTCCGCCGTAATAAAATGGAAAACACCCGTTGATGATACCACCGCTTATGTTGAATACTGGAAGAAAGGCAAAACAAAAAAACAGCGTTCCAATGACCCTGAACAAGGGACAAAACATATTGCCGGCCTTTCGGAACTTGAAAAAGACAGCGTTTACGAATTCCGAATACACGCGGCAGGGCGCAGAGGCGGACACGCTGTCAGCGAGGTGAAGGAATTCAGGACGAAAAAGGAGATAAGACTCCCCGCGACATATTATCTCTCTCCTGACGGCAATGACAATGCGGATGGAAAAAGCTTGAAGACCGCATGGAAAACAATAAGCAACGCGTGTGAAGCCGCCAATCCAGGCGACACCATTCTGATAAATCCGGGAAAATATACAAATGCCATAATACCACTGAAAACAGGGCTCCCCGGAAAACCGATAACCTTCAAAAAGAACGGAAAAGGACAGGCAATACTGGACGGCAATGGCGTGTTGTCCCCGATTGTATATCTGGAAAAGAAAAACCATATCGTGATTGACGGCCTTACTTTCGATAATCTGGAAGCCAAGAACAGAAACGGTGTAATAAAACTCTCCCATTGTAAGGATATAAAGATACTGAATTGCAGGGCCGGAAATCAGAAAGCGGTCAGCTGGCTGAGCGGTCCATTCTTTCGCGCAAATGGATCACGTGATTTGACTGTAGAAAGAAATGTATGCTGGGGCTCAGATTATCCGATAGCCATCGGTGAAAGCGAAAATGTGCTGATTAAAAATAACACTATAGTCGATGGAACTATGTGGGCTTGCAGTATATGGGGAGGAAACAATATCAGCATTATCAACAATCTCTGGTACAGGCCGTGCATACCCATAAAATCAAACCAGGCAATATCTTTCACTGGAATATCAAAAACAAAAATCATCTGTGATTACAACCTTTTCTATTCCCCATGTCCCAACCACAAAGTCGGCTGGATAAGAAACACTTTAGGCGAAACACTCATTACAGGAGACAGTCTCAAACAATGGCAGGAACAGACGGAATACGACAAGCACAGTATTCAGGCTGACCCGCTTTTCGTTGACTATGAAAAAGGAGATTTCCGTCTGAAAGAAAACAGCCCGGCCATCGGCAAGGGAAAAGACGGCGAAACAATTGGGGCGTCTTGCAAATAAGAAAAAGCAAGTCTTTGAAACTGCGAAAAGAAAACGAAATAAGAGGTGGATTGTTTTATCCAATCCGCCTCTTGTGATTACATCAGGCTGAGGGCATCGACGTCAACATACATTTCCACGCCTTTCGGCTTCTGTTCATGAAGGACTTTTTCACGGAGATGTTCGCGGAATTTTTTAAGGGAAGCACCCCTGAATATCATGATATATCTGTATTTTTTACTGATGCGTTCAATTGGCGCCGGCACAGGATCGGAAACTATTATATCCTTATTCAGGGCGGGCTTCAGAGATTCCATAAAACGCTTCGAGAATTCAGCTACGGCGTTTGCGTCTTCGCCACGAAAATGCACGGCTATAAGGTGAGACGACGGCGGATAAAGAAGCTCGTTCCTCACTTCGATTTCCTCCTCGTAAAAGTTTCTGAAATCATGATTGACCGCGTACTGTATGGACGGATTCATCGGGTTAAGGGTCTGGATCAGCACCTCCCCTTTTATTTCACCGCGCCCTGCCCTGCCCGCGACTTGTGTCAGAAGCTGAAATGTCCGTTCCTCCGCTCTGAAGTCGGGAATGAAAAGACTGAGGTCGGCGTTAATTATTCCCACCAATGTAACATTGGGAAAATGAAGCCCTTTGGCAATCATCTGCGTGCCGATGAGTATATCTATATTGCCCTTGTGAAAATCATCAAAAACTTTCTCGTAAGACGCCGGATTTCTCATGGTATCCGAATCCATTCTGCTGACGCGCGCGCCCTTGAAAAACTCGACGGCGTAAGTTTCAATTTTTTCAGTGCCAATTCCAGTATAGCGGATATCGGCGGCATCACATTGAGGGCATGCGCTGAATGCCTGTATTGCCGCTCCGCAGAGATGACATGAAAGGCTCTCTGTTTTGCGGTGATATGTATAAGCCACAGAACAATCAGGACATTGCGCCACATAACCGCAGCGCATGCATATCATCTGCCTGGCAAAACCTCTTTTATTGAGGAAAAGTATTGTCTGTTCACCCGATGAAAGCCTATTGCGAACGGCACTTATCAATTCCTTTGAGAAAAAACGGAACATTTTCCCGTCCGAATTTTCCTTTCGCAAATCGACTATCCGCATGGACGGGAGTATACAGTTGTCGGCCCGTCGCGTAAGTTCAGCAAGAGCATATTTTCCGGACAACGCGTTATGATAAGATTCGAAAGACGGAGTGGCAGAACCCAGTACCACCACCGCTTTTTCCATATACCCGCGCATTACGGCGACGTCGCGGGCGTGATAACGAGGGGCCTCGCTCTGTTTATAGGAATTTTCGTGTTCCTCATCCACTATTATAAGACCGAGGTCTCTGAACGGAGCGAAAAGAGCAGAGCGCGCCCCTACAACAATTTTCACTTTCCCCTCAAATACCCTCATCCACGCATCAAAGCGTTCCCCCTCGCTCAACATGCTGTGCATTACACAGACATCTTCTCCAAAACGCGCGCGGAAGCGGCTCACGGTCTGAGGGGTGAGGGATATTTCAGGCACAAGCACGATAGAGGATTTCCCCATTTCCAACGCTCTCTGAATGGCTTGAAGATAAACTTCCGTTTTGCCGCTTCCCGTAACACCGTGAAGCAGTACGGTATGCTGTTTTTGATGTTTCCGCATAAGGCCGTAAATAAGCTTGAGGGCGGCGGCCTGTTCGTCTGTAGGTATCGCAGGCCGCGAAGGAAGTATCTCAACATTTTCGTAGGGGTCTCTCTGGATTGTTCTTTTTTCTACCGCGACGAGCCCGGATTTCACGAGGGCCTTCAGCACGGATTTTCCGGCACCGGCCTCCCTCAGAAGCTGGTCCGCGCCAAGAGACGTATGCTGAAAAAGGATTTTTATTATATTAACCTGGGCTTTGCGTCTGCTTGAATTTTCGATCAGAAATTTCTGGGCCTTTTCGGGTTCGGCAAGAGAATAGATTGACAAAGATTTGTGTTTGATTTTGCCGCTTCTGACGGCGCATGGAAGAAGCGCGCTGACTGCTTTTTCCCTTGAACAACAGTAATATTCGGAAATCCATTTCCCCAGAGCAATGAGGTTTTCCGGTATTTCAGGATGTGAAGCGCATACGGAGCTTAGTTCCTTAAGTTCCGAAAAAGCAAATTTTGAAGAGTCCGTGACTGAAACAACATATCCGCGCCTGGAACTTCTACCAAAAGGGACATTCACCTGCACACCGGCGCGGACAGTGGAAAGAAGTTCCTTGGGAATAATATAATCAAAAACTCTGTCCAAGGATAAATTTACTATGACTTTGGCAATTCGCATAAAGAGACACCGGCACTAAATATGAATGGAGCAATGAAATGTCTCCCTGATTTTGCTTTCCCCGGCAATCAGTTGTTATTCTTGACGAATCTTACAGTCGGGTCATTCAGCAAATTCAGCTTTGAAAGACCGGCCTCATTACAGGCGTCAAGTATGCGTATCAGCTTTTTATGCCGCGCATTCGGATCACAGTTAATGATAACCGTGATATCGGGGTCTGTTTTTGCCGTTTCGATCAAAGTCTCCTTGAGGTCACTGAAATACCATGGGCGTCCGTTCAGATAATAGACATTATCTCCTTCGGCCCCGTTTACTTTAAACACGTCAATAGTAAAAAGCTGTACGGGCTTATCTGATTTTGAAGAACCCGGCGCAGGCAAATTCACTCCAAGAAGCGTATCTTCAATAATAGGCTTCTGGGTTGCGATGAAGTAAATCAGAAGGAGGAATACGACGTCCATCATGGCGGAAAGCGGTACATTTGCCTCTTCAATTTTCCTCTTCATTCTTTTTCTTGCCATTTTTCAACTCCAATACTTATTTTTTCTTTATCCATTATTACCGCATTGAATTTGACGCGATAGAGCCTGGTTTCGGTAATTGCCTGCATGACATTTTTGATATATTCATGCTGGACATTTCTGTCGCCGCGGATGATAATGGGGATGTCATTGCCCCATTTCGAGGCGGCTGAATTCAACTGCGCGGTTATCTGTTTCAAATTCGCGGGCATCATTCCAACGTTTATCGTACCGTCATTTCTGACGTTTATGGTAAAGCTGCGCGGGTCTTTTTTGGTCAGAGGTTTGCCGTGAGGCGCGTTTGCCAGTGATACCTGTTCATCCTCGATTTCCTTGTCTATCGCCGCTGTAACAACAAAGAATATAATCAGAAGAAATACGATATCCATCATGGCAGAAAGAGGCACCGAAGCCTCTTCACCTTCTTTTCTTTTCGATTTGCGGGCCATAATTAGAATCCTATTTTAGGTTCAACCTTCTTCAACCTCTTCGCCTTCGTCAACAATTTCGGCGCCACGAAGCACTTTTATAAGATCGTAAGTAAGGCTTTCCATTCTCAATATGATCTGGGAAGCGTTATTGCGGATAAAAGTGAAACCGAGAATGGCAGGGACCGAAACGAGAAGACCAACGGCTGTGGTGTAAAGGGCCTGAGATATGGCAAGCGCCAACAACTGCGCTTTTTCGGCGCCTGTGGCGGAAGCCAAGCCGGCGAACGCGTCCACCATACCGGTAACGGTACCCATAAGACCGAGCATCGGGGCCAGTGCGCCCTGAAGGTTCAGATAATTTACTCTCTGCATGAGTTTTTCACTTTCGATATCGGCGGCAGTGGACACAGAATCCATAATGACGTCGAAACCTTCGGAAACGTTGTTAAAGCCGGCCATAAGAATATTGGAAAGAGGTCCGGGACTGGCTTCACATGCCTGAATAGCAGCACCGAGATCGCCCTGTTCAAGGGCGGCTTTTACGGCATCAATGAGAGCGGGAGGCATGATTTTATTCTGTTTTATAGTCAGTACACCGTCTATTATAAGACCGAGAGTTGCTATGGATGTGGCGAAAAGACCTATCCATATGATTATGCCGATAAAACCGCTGTTTATGACAATGTCCCAGAAAGACTGCCCCGGAGGAGCGGCTTTGGCATCGGCTGGAGCTCCGGCTGCTGGAGCGGCTGCTGGAGCGGCTGCTGGAGCAGTTGCTGGAGCGGCGGCTGGAGCAGTTGCTGGAGCGGCGGCCTTATCCTGAGAATACACATTCTGAACCCAAAGACCTGAGAGCACAAGTCCGAACGTAACAAGGATTAATCCCCATAATCTCTGACACTTCATTTTTTTCTCCTTCTTTTTCTTTTTTATTTAAATTATTTGAGTTCTTTAACGTATGGGCTGCTGGAATATTCTTTTCTGAGCATATCCGCATATTTGGCGGCCTGAGGATGATTTATTTCCTTAAGCGCGTTTGCCGCCTTGCAAAGGGCCAGAGGCCTTTCCTTGTTGGTCGCAGGAAAAAGCAGAACTGCCTGAAGATACATTAAAGCCGCGTCTTTTTTATTTCCCTGCTTCATAGCGATATCCCCGCCCGCGATTGAAGCATAAGCGGCCATATCCTCATTTTTCGCTTTTTCGAGTTCCTTGAGAACAAGTTCAGCTTCTTTGTATTTGGCTGTGTCGATATATGCGGAAGCAAGCGTTCTGTAGGCTTCCATGAGAGGCGTCTCTTCTTTATCGTCCTTCACGTCATAGCCATTAAGAACAGAGAGGGCCTTTATAGCTTCATCTTTTTTGCCGAGTTCAAAAAGCGTCTTGCCGTACATGTCTATGGAATACACATACCATCCCAGATATTTATAGTCCTCAGAGGCTTTCAGATATGCTTTTGAGGCGGCGTCATAGTCTTTCTTTTTCATTGCCGCGTCAGCGGTTTTCAACACGGAAGGCTCGGGAATCCAGGCAAAAATATAATCTTTTTTCTTTATAATGGATTTTACTTTTACCGCGCCCATCTCATAAGTCAGGTCGCCTGCCGCATTTGAGGTGATACTATTGGCTGATATCGTTGAACCGTCTTTTTTCTTTATATAACATCCCTCTTTGTGCTGGCCCATGGCACAGAAGGCCGCAAAGGCGATTAAGAGTGAAAAGAACTTTTTCATTTTTCAGACAATCCTTTCTTTTATTTCTTTTATTTCTTCTAAATTATTAACTATTTATTGGCGGCTTCAGGGGCCGGAAGCTTTCCTATTTCACTGGAAAACTTACCTTTCGGGAAAAACTTTTTATATTGTGCTACAAGGCGTTTTTTATCATCCTCTCTGCCCAGTTTGGCCGCACAGAAAGCACCTTTGTAAACGGCGAATTCAACCCATTCTTTTTCAGCGGCCCGCTCTTCTTCCTGAATTTTTCTCTCGTCTTCACTCATCTCGCGCTGAATGTCTTTAAACGCGCTTTCATCGCGGAGGGATTTTGCTATCAGGTCGAAAGAGGCGAAAGCCTTCGCGTAATTTTTCTCAAGCATATAAGTTTCACCGATAAGACATTTGGCTTTTGAGGAAAGGGCATCCCTTCTTGAAGCCATGGCGGACATGGAAATATCCCCGAGGTCTCTGCGGGCTTTCTCATAATCTTTAGTGCCTATACAGAAATCAGCTCTCGCAAACTTGGCTTTATAAAAATACGGGGTATCCTTGCGGGAGAGCAGATCATCAAAATATATCATTGAAGCTTTAATGTCGCCTGTCCAGTACGCGGCATTGGCGGCGTCAAAAAGAATTTTCTGTTTCAATGTATCTATAGTCTTAGTGCGTTCGGCGGCGTTGTTTTTAAGTTCAGCGGCCATTTGCTGTCCGACCCAGTCAACAAGATTTGGGGTTTCGATCATTTTAAGAAGCATCGCGGCGGATTTCAGAGCAAGCTTGGCACCTTCTTTTGGATGCTCCTGCTTGCAGTTTGCCAGGTTGGAAGCCATCCAGCGGAGGTTTGCCGGTGAAATATCCGTTTTCTGAGCGAAAAGCTTGTTGAATACTTCAAAGGCCTTGCTGAAGTTATCCACTTCATACATATTTCGGCCCAGATTGAAGTATGCGTTCTTGGCCTCGGGAGTATTGGGATATTTTGACGCGAGGGTTTCCAATATCTTGGTTGAGGCGTTATAATCATTCAGCTCATAATACAAAGCGCCCAGACGTGACATACACAGGGGCACCTTATCAGAGGATGGGTATTTTTCAATAAACTTCTGGAATGCGATACTGGCCTTTTTCTTGTCACCACATGAGTCATAAGCCCAACCCAGAAGGAGCTGCGCGCTCTGAAGGACTTTCTGTACTTTCGCGTCACTTGAATTTGCAATCACGCCGCCGGAAGCGGTCCATTTTCCAAGAAGTTCCTCTAAATTAGAGACCGCGTTTTTATATGAATCCTTCGCCGTTTTTTCCACCTGTTCGGCTTCGGCAAGTTTTTTAGTCTTGAGCTCGGACTTCATGGTGTAGGCTTCTTCTCTGATTTCAGAGGCATTTTTCTCAGCGAACTGACCACCCTGGTAGAAACTGTCGGCAGCGCCCAGTTTGGCATTTACGAGTTTTACCGGGTCATCTTGCTGGTTTTTACAGAAATCAAGGTATGTGTCAGCGGCTTCCTTATACATATTGGCGGAATTATAAGCGTTTGCCAACATAAAATAAGAAGAAACAGCGAGCTCTTTTCTGTTGGAATATTTATCGAAAACCCTTTTTATGCGGGGAGCGGACCTTATAAAAGCGTTTTTGGCTATTTTAGTTTTTCTGACTTTGTCATCGCCTGTGGATTTATTGGCATCCTTCGCCAAAGCAACGGCCCTGTCATAATATTCCTTGGCTATGAGGGCTGAAATATCTCCCGCATACTGGTTGGCCGGGGCTGTAGCAAGAAAAAGTTCATAAACTTCAATGGCATCATCCATCATCTTATTTTCTCTAAACAGCTGACCTATCTGCAGGAGGGCAAAAGCGGCTTCCTGAGTTGACGGAAAACGTCCGGCGAGATATTTCGCGACAGATACAGCCTCAATATGATTCTTAGTATAAGCATAAGAGAGCGAAAGCTTGTAAAGGGGCGCGGCAAGGGCCTCCGAACCTCTGTTCTTTAACACAATATCTATGTACATGGGAACGGTTTTATCATATTTCTTGTCTTTGAACAGCTGATCGGCCTCCGCCGTATTAATAGGAGCGGCCTCAACCTTAGTGAGGGTTGCTTTCTGAGGCGGCTTGAATTTGTCCGGAAGCTTGATTTTACCGCCAAGTTTCTCAAAGTTTTCCTTACATAGAAGGAGGGATGAATATGCTTTGTCCTCATGGGCATAACCCGGATTCTTCATCAACAGATAAAGAAATTTTTTAATGGCTTCCCCGTATTCTTTCTTTTTTTCGTTGTTATCTTTTGCGGCGGTCGCCTTGGCAAGATAATTTTTTCCTTCCCAGTATTTTTTGGCGGCCATAGGTGACGCTCCGGCTTTGTCTTCTTTCCTGAACGCGTCATCAAAAACTTTGAGAAGCTCCGGGGGGCCTTCCAGTTCCTTTAAGGATTCATCATACTTTCCGAGCATATAAAGGGCCCTGCCCCTTTCCACATAGGAAAAGAGAGAGATGGCATCCTGTCCGCCCCAGCGCAAATCCTCAAACGGCTGAAGGGTTGAGGTAACAATGGCTTCCCAGCCTTTCTTTTTTTCTTCTTTCTGTGTTTCAGCGGAATCAAGTTTTGAAATAAGTTCGTAGAGGATGGTTTCACGTTTATCAGCCTTGATTATGTCAAGCATTTTTATAACTCTCGAAGAATTCACCGCATCGCCTTTTTCCTTGTAAGCCCACACCAGGTAATTCACGGCTTCACGAAATTCAGCCTTGCCCGCATCATCCTCAGGGGCCTTATCCTTGAACAGCGCAAGGTAGTTATTCAGATACTTTATGCCGTCGTCAACTTTACGTCTTTTGCATGAGGCTATACCCAGCGCCAGCTGACCCGAAGGATAATATTTGCTGGAAGATGAGATTTTAGAGAGTATCGCGTTCGCCTTGTCAGGGACACCCATTGTAAGATATGTTTCAGCGAGCTGCACCTTGAGCCTGTCAACGTCTGCCGGGGAAGCGGCTATGGCTTTGGTAAGCAGGTACTCGGAAAAATCAAAAAGTTTCTCTTCGTTCAGTTTATCTGAAAAGCGTATGATTTTCTCGGACTGCGCTGAAAGAAGCACTGGAAAGAGCAGACATAATGATAAGAAAGCAAAAGCAATCCTCTTCGACTTGAGCATTTTATTCTCCCGGGTTTTCTTATTTAAACTGACGCATTGCGGAAACCTGAAAGCCATCGGGACTAAACAGGTTCCATGCCTTTTACAAACTGTACAACAAGCGTTCTGTTCCTCGGTCCGTCGAATTCACAAAAATACAATCCCTGCCATGTGCCGAGTACCAGTTTTCCGTCTTTTACCGGCAAAGTCTGGAAAAGGCCCATCAGAGACGCTTTAATATGAGCGGCACTGTTCCCTTCGCCATGCCTGTAATTACTATTGCACCAGGGTACCGATGTTTCAAGGAAAGAAAGCATATCCTTTCTGACATCAGGGTCCGCGTTTTCATTTACTGTAAGGCCCGCCGTAGTATGTGTGCTGAAAATATGGCATACACCACAAGTCAAATCATGCGGCACAAGCTTCGCCACATCGTCGGTAATGTCTATCATTTCCGATTTTTTCCCAGTATTTATTTTCAGTGTCGGCATTGTCCAGAAAAACATCTCCCGATTAGGTGAACTTATTCAATACACTTTAATTGCCTCTTAAGGAAATGTAAAGGTTTTTTTTTAAATTTTTATACTTTTTGCCCAATCCGACAATGAGTTATCGCGCGCGCCCATTATCAGAAGCAGATCATCGGCCCCGGCATTTTTCCTTATATACTCCACTGCCGACGCCCTGTCGGGAAAATAGAGATATTCCTTTTTCCCTTTTAAAGCAAATTCGGATATGACATCCTCAGAACTCGGCTTGAATGATGAAGTCCCACCGGCATAATAAACAGGCAGAAGCGCGAAAACGTCGTTTTCCCTCATGTTTTTTTCAAGCGCCGGAAGAAGTTCGTCTTTCATGAACCCCAACGGGCCATATCCGTGCGGCTGGAATACCGCGAATATCCTGCCATAAGCTATTTCACGGGCCGCGGAAACGCAGGAACATATTTTTTCAACATTATGAGCGTAATCATCATAAATCCGCAAGCCATTGCTCATTGTTCCGGCAAAGTCAAAACGCCTCCATACGCCGTTGAAACGGGAGACCGCCTCAAGAGCTTTTACCATGTCAAAAGCGATTAAATCAAGCAATGCAAGTATTGCCAGGGCGTTGGCGGCGGTATGTATGCCGGGGGCCGGAAGTTTCAGTTCATATTTATCGTTTATAGAGGCGATAACCCCTGCCCTGCCCGCATGATAGCCGCTGAGACGCCAGTCAACTTTTTCAACGGAACTTCTGAAACCGGTGTTCGCCGAAAAAATCCTGAGCTCAAGGCCAGAAAAGGCATCTTTGCCCAATGCCTCATATACACTGTCCTCAACGACAACGCCCTTTTTGACTTTTTTCAGGAATTCCCTGAAGACCGCGGCCAGTTCCTCTTTAGGATAATGGTCTGTCCCGATATTAAGTATCACGGCATAATCCGGTGAATAGGCAAGAAGGCTCTTATCGCTTTCGTCAGCCTCAAAAACCATAAACTCGCCCTTGCCCGGATAAAAATTGCCCGCATATACGGGAGAACAAAAGCTCTTGACCAGCCCGCCGCTGATGAATGACGGCGAAAAACCTGAATTGTGCAGCACCTCCGCAAGCCATGATGTAACCGTTGTCTTGCCGCAAGTCCCGGTAACAGCGATCATACGCTGTTCTGAAAGCATCATCGCGCCGGAAAGCGCTTCTGACCTGTGTATCCTTTTTATATCTGGAACACACGCAAAATCGGGGTTTTCATTTTCTATAGCCGTGGAATATATCAGCGCGTCCGGCTTTCCGTCCTGGATATATGAACCGTTCTGTTCATAAAGTTTTATTCCCTGTGCCTTCAGAGCGTCAAATATCCTTTTGTTTTCGGGAAGCGCCATCCCCCTGTCGCTTCCTGAAACCCGGCATCCCAGTGAAACAAGAAGCTGCGCGAGCCCGCTCATGCCTATTCCGCCGATTCCCACAAGATGATATGACGCGTCCCTTTTTATTATTTCGTCTTCTTTATTATTCATTGTTTATCTTTTTGATTAAATTGATATTATATAAAAATAAGCAATATTTTTCCCCTTTTCAACGTTATATAGTCAGAAATAGCTAAATCACAGGAGGCTATTATGAATAATCCATACAGACTTATAAGCGGACTGACTTTTTTCTGTATCCTTTGTGCAGGTATAAACGCTTTATCCGCCCCGGGGATTTATGAAAGTGAAACGGAACGGAAACTGGATGAATACCACTCGGCTGTAAGCCTTATGAATCTGCTGAACGGACTTCATCTGACAGAGGAGCAGCAGAAAAAACTCCTCGCGCTGAATTATAAAATATCAAAAACTAAGAAAGCGGAAGTATCCGATTCGAAGTACACGGAACTGCGCCTTGCCGCGGAATCTTCCATGAAAGAACTTCAGGAATATCTCCTGAAACATCCGGAAGAAGAAAATAACAACATTCAGGAAAAGGCCGCGGATGCCTATCGCAATTTCAGAGATTACACAATACAGCGGGGAGAAAAGCTGAAAGCCGAATTTGATAAAATCCAGAATGAAGCCTCTCAAATCTTAACAGATGAACAGAAGGAAATAATAGAAAATTTCAAACCCTGCATCATTCCTCCGAAAGATCTTCGTGACCCGGTCAGGGCCGGACAGGCAAAGCAGAATTCCCCTGTTCTGAACGGCATGAATAAAATCAGACAGATAAAAAACAACAAGGAACTTTTTGAAGCCGCGCTGAATACCGGGGCCGATAGAATAATAAATTATACGACAAAACGTGTTTATAAGATGACCGATGCCGAAAAAGCCGCGAAGAAAACGGAAGTAATCAAACTCCTACGGGAAGCCTCCGCATTGAGCGATACTGATTACGAACTCAGAAAAAACGAAATAGCAGCGAAAATCGCGCCGGAAGATAAAATGGAACAACTCCGCAGTGAATTCGAAAAAAGAAACCCTCACAGGAACCCCGCGAAAGGCATCAAAAGCAACAGGCTGGCCAAATTTCTCCTCGACAGTGAAATAGTAATACCAGTTCTGGAAAAACGTTTACAGGCCAGCCCCTCCGGCGGCCTCCGCTGAAACCTGATATGATGAACGGGGACTTTGAACAAACTGAATACAAAAAAAAACTAAAAGAAAATCAAAAAAAATTCTTTCCTTTTCCGTGTATTCAGTGTGTTCTGTGGTTAAACTTCATTTCAGGAGCATGCAGTCGCCGTAGCTGTAGAACATGAATTTTTCTTTTATCGCGAACTGATACGCGGCGAGGACTTTTTCTCTGTCGGCAAAGGTGCATACCAGCATCAGGAGAGTACTTTGAGGAAGATGAAAATTTGTAAGGAGCATGTCAACGCTTTTAGGCTTATAAGGCGGATAGAGGAATATATTTGTTTCGGAGGAGGACGCTTTGACAAGGCCGTTTTCATCGGCGCAACTCTCAAGAACTCTGACGCTGGTAGTGCCGACTGCAATGATTTTGCCGCCTTTCCTGCGCGTATCATTAATCAGGGAAGCGCTTTTTTCTGAAAGGCTGTAGGATTCGCTGTGCATTTTATGTTCGGTGATGTTTTCAACGGATACAGGTTTGAATGTCCCGGGGCCGACATGAAGCGTAACATTTGTTGTAAGTATGCCTTTTGTTTTCAGCTCGTCAAGTATATCCCGCGTGAAATGCAGTCCCGCCGTGGGAGCGGCCACAGCGCCGGGCTTCTCCGCGAAAAGCGTCTGGTAATTCTGAATATCCGAAAACTCGTCTTTCCTTTTTATATAAGGCGGCAGAGGGACGTGTCCGTATTCACGAAGCAGATAGTCTGTGTCGGGATTTGAAAATTCGATTATGAACTCACCCTCTCCGGTCCGGTCTTTCACTGTGAAAACATCTTTATCAGAAACCGTTCCGTCCAGTGCGCGCATTCCGATAACAGTACCTTGCTTTACCCTTCTTCCCGGCTTAAGCAGGCATTTCCATTCGGTGGCGGCAAGCTTTGAGATGAGCAGTATTTCTATAACGGCATGTCCGGAAGATAATTTGACGCCGTAGATTCTGGCGTTTATGACTTTCGTATCGTTGAATACCATGCAGGCATCCGCGGGAAGGAAGGAAGGAAATTCGGAAAAAGAATGTATTTCGCAGTTTCCGCTTTTCCTGTCCATGACGAGCATTCGGGAATTGCCCCGTCGAGGTTTGGGGTACTGGGCTATCAGCTCATCAGGCAGTGTGTAATCAAACAGTTCTGTGCGCATCTTCGTAGAGCTGTTCGTAATGTGACGCCGTCTGACTCCAGGAGAAATCTCTGGACATGCCGTTTATCTGCATGTGCTTGAAGCCTATTTTATCGTGATTATAAACGGAAGCCGCCCATCTGACGGTGTCCACAAGAGACTGGGGGTAAAGGTCCCAGAACTTGAAACCGGTGGATTTCATTTTTGACGGATCATAGCTGTCGATAGTATCGTCCAGACCGCCGGTGGCCCTTACGATAGGGACTGTACCGTAACGCATGCTGTACATCTGGTTAAGCCCGCACGGCTCATACCTTGACGGCATTACAAACATATCGCATCCGGCTTCTACAAGATGGGCCAGCTCATCGCTGCAATAGCCGATGTAAACACCTACTTTAGTGGCGTTGTGATATGCCAGGTCGTTCAACTTTTCCTGGAGCCATTTTTCCCCGGAGCCCACAATCACGAACTGAACATCATCGTGCAAAAGAATATCTTTCAGCGCCTCAATCAGAACGTCGACCCCTTTTTGGTAAGCAAGCCTTGAGAGTACTCCGAAAAGCGGCACATCAGGACGCAGAGGCAGGGAAAATTTTTTCTGAAGCTCGGCTTTGCATATTATTTTTCCGGTAAAATCGGCCTTGGAATATTTTTCCGGCAGATAAGGGTCTCTTTCGGGGTCCCACTGAACGGTATTAATGCCGTTAAGTATGCCGCGCAGTTTTCCGCGGGATGCGCAGTTCGCGAGAGAATGATGAAGATTGAAACTGAATTCGGGCAAAAGTATTTCCCTGGCGTATGTTGGGCTTACCGTGCTGACAATGTCCGCCGTCATGATACCGCTCTTCATCAAATTCAACTGGTCGTAGAATTCCAGACAGTATATGTTGAAAAAATCCCAGGGCAAACCTGTCCACATAAGGTTTGATTTATTGAAAACGCCCTGATATCCGATGTTGTGAATAGTCATAACCGATTTGCAGTGTTTGAATGCCGGTTCGCTCCAGTACAGCAGACTATGCAGATAAACGTTGCAGAGCGCGGTATGCCAGTCGTTGGTATGCAGTATGTAGGGCTCCAGTTTCAGTTTCACAATCGCCTGCATAGCAGCCCTGGAGAAAAAAATGAACCGTTCACCGTTGTCGGGATATTCCGTGCCGTCCCAGTCATAAAGCGCGGGCCTGTCGAAAAAGAGATTGAATTCGATGAAGTAAAAAGTCAAATTCTCATCAAGACGGTGTTCAAGTATCTGCGCGAATTCCCTGCGTTCCCCGAAAGGTACGGAAAGAAGATCATGCGTTGAATGAATTTTCAGATTCAATTTCCGCATCTGCTGTTTATAGTAAGGCATTATCACTGATACTTTATGCCCGCGTTGGGCCAATGCGGCCGGAAGAGCGAAAGAGACATCCGCAAGCCCGCCTGTTTTAGCGTAAGGATGGGCTTCGCTTGTCAGAAAAACTATATTCATAAAACCTTTCGTTGATTTTCAGATTGCTTATTCAGAAGAAGCGCAAACTCAGCCATGCTTGCTTTTCATCTGTTCCCTTGCTCTTTTCAATGCCTCTGTTTCTTCATTAGTCAGGCTGTTTATGCCGTGTTCTGAAATTTTGTCGAGTATCCTGTCGAGCTCTTCCTGTGTTATATGCTGTCCATCTTTTGGCGCGTTGCGATGATACTCAAAGGGATCATAGGTATTGACTTTCCATCCCTTGCTTTTTGAGGCCCCGCCATTCTTAAATAAGCCTGAAAGAATATCCCACGGGATATTTCCTTTATAAACGTGCCTGATATAGAAATAAGCCCCGATAAAGCCGCCGAGGTGCGCCAGATGCGCTATGTTGTCGCTCACTCCGAGCTCGCTGAATATCTCAATGACAGCGTAAACAACTACAAGCGTTTTGGTTTTCAGAGGCATCGGAAAGAGCAGCAGGATGAATTCTCTCTCGGGATGGAGCATTGCCGTCGCCATCATGACCCCGAAAAGCGCGCCGCTGGCGCCGATAATGGACGCGGGATGCCCCCAGTTGAATATCAGCCAGAAGATGGCGCCTGTTATTCCGCTTATAAAGTAGAGGTTGAGAAAACGTATTGCCCCCAGGTCCGGCGCGATTATCGTTCCGAAAAGGTATAAGCCCCACATGTTCAGAAGCAGATGCGCGAAGCCGCCGTGAAAAAACATATAAGAGAAAAACTGCCAGAGCTCAAGCTGCCGGATGCCATAAGTTGAAAGCGCCCCCGCTTCAAGTATTTCCCTGTACATGGGCGCTCCTGGGAGAATTATAAAAACTAATACATTTATAAGTATAAGCACAAAAACGCATTTTATGCCGGAAGTATATTTACCTCCTCCGTTTACATACATGTAACTTCTGCCAGACATTGTAAATCCAAATCTTTTCTGTTTGAAATCCGTATAAAATCGTCAATATGACACAAACAATATAATAAGGTTTAAAATGAAAACTTCAAAAGCTTTTATGAATTTAAGCCTAAAAGAGCCTCATTTTGTGGAGTATATCACTTAACAAAAATAGGTTCATTGCAGGAAAATGGTTTTTCTTCCAACGGAATCAGGATGATGTCTTTAAATTTCTTTTTCCCTAATTTCCGTGTTGTCCGTGTATTCCGTGGTTAAGAATATTCTTCTTTCGCCAGCAGGCGTGATGTACTTTGCGGCCTATGTCGTTCCATCGTTTTTCGAAGTCTGTTTTTATATCCGATATATCGTTGAGAGCATCATCGTCCCTTACTAAAAGACCGGAGAGTTCAATCAGGTTCACTGTGCTTTTGAAATACTTCACATCATCCGTTGAAAAGTGAAAAACTCCGGAGCTTTTAAGAACACGGTATATGTGAAAAATAAAATCCGAACACAGAAGCCTGTTATGTCTATGCCTGTGCTTGGGCCACGGGTCCGGGCAGAGTATATGCAGGCGGTCAAGCGACGCGTCCGGCAGTACCAGTGCCGTGAAATGCCGAGCTTCAACCCGGAAAAGCGATATATTGGCAAGGCCTCTTCTGCGTATCCGCGAGTCGAGTTTTCTCATGCGGCCAATCATTATGTCCGCCGAGAGTATGAGACTGTCAGGAAATCTCTCAGCAAGCGCGAGCGAAAAGCCTCCCTTCCCGCATCCGAGGTCGAGTTCCACTGTCTTTCCCGCAGGAATATCCACATAGGACTCGATACAGGAATAAACATTATTCAATATATGAATTAAGCCGTTTTCTTTTAACTTTTTCATTGCATCCGCGCTCAGAATATTTATATTAATCCTTTTACCATACATTGATTGAATCTGATTGACAATTTACAAAAGGCATTTTAATGAAAGTACTTTTTGTCTGTACCGGAAACACATGCAGGAGCCCAATGTGCGAGGCGTATTTCAGGCGCCTCTGCGAAAAAGCAGGGAGAAACGACATAAGCGTGTCTTCCGCCGGTACTTTCGCCGGAGAGGGCCAGCCGGCGTCTTCAGGTTCGCTGGAAATTATGAAAAGGCATGGTATCGATATTTCCGGGCATCGGAGCAGGCCTTTGGATATTGAAGAAATCAGAAATGCTGATATCATAATAGCGTTGACCTCCGCGCACAGGATGCAGGTCGGCAGGATGCTGCCATCCGCTCTCGCCAGGACTCATCTGCTTCTGGAATATATTTTCAGGAAAGAAGCCGATGTCAATGACCCGGCCGGTGGAGATACATGTGTTTACGATGATTGTTTTGAGGAAATGAAACCGGCGCTGGAAAACCTCCTGCTGGACATAATGAAAAATAACAACAATTTAAGTTAAGGAAACCATAAAATGAGTATTAAAGACTGGTACGGAAAAAAACCTTCTCTGGCCATAGCCTCAGACCACGGCGGCTATGAAATGAAAAATTCAATCCTCGCGGCAATATCAGCCAAAGGCATCAACGCCGTAGATTACGGCCCCTGCTCTTTCGACGCCGAAGACGATTATTCGGACTTCGCCGGAAAACTCGGCCTTGCCGTTTCAAAAGGCGAAATAGACTGCGGCATACTGATATGCCGTTCCGGCATCGGCATGTGCATAAACGCAAACCGCTTTCACAATGTCCGCGCCGCCCTCGTTTATGAAGAAAAAACAGCCAGGTTGAGCCGCGAACACAACGCTTCCAATATTCTCGTTCTGAACGCGACCTACACAGACCAGAAAAAAGCCGAAGCCATCATCGATACATGGCTGAATACCCCATACAGCAACGCCGAACGCCACACAAGGCGCCTTGAAAAAATCGAAGTGAACTCCTATGACGATATCGCGGCAGTACGCAATGTAGATCCGGAAATAGCCGGGTTCCTTGACAAGGAAGCCTCCCGTCAGGATGAGGGCATTGAACTTATCGCATCCGAAAACTTCACCAGCGCCGCCATCCGTGCCGCTCAGGGTTCGGTACTTACAAACAAATACGCCGAAGGCTATCCCGGAAAACGCTACTACAACGGCTGTGAATTTGTTGACGAAGTCGAAAAAATCGCCATTGAACGCGCCTGCAAGCTCTTCGGAGCGGAAGCCGCAAACGTTCAGGCGCATTCAGGCAGTCAGGCAAATATGGCCGCTTACTTCGCCATCATCAAACCCGGCGATACTGTGCTGGCAATGGACCTCGCGCACGGCGGGCATCTCACTCACGGGCATCCCATGAACTTCAGCGGCATGCTCTACAAAATCGTCGGCTACGGCGTTGACCCAAAAACCGAAATGATAAATTACGACGAAGTCGAAAGGCTCGCGAAAGAGCATAATCCCAAAGTTATAGTCGCCGGGGCCAGCGCATACCCCAGAACAATTGATTTCCCGCGCCTCCGCGCCATCGCGGATAAAGTCGGAACTAAACTTTTCGTCGATATGGCGCATATAGCAGGGCTCGTCGCCACAGGCGAACACCCCAGCCCCGTCCCTTACGCAGACATAGTTACGACGACCACACACAAAACCCTCAGAGGCCCCCGTTCAGGGCTCATCCTCTGCAAAGAACAGTATATAAAGGATATAAACTCAAAGCTTTTCCCCGGACTTCAGGGCGGCCCGATGATGCATACCATCGCGGCAAAGGCAATATGCTTCCATGAAGCGATGTCCCCGGAATTCAAGCTCTACCAGAAACAGGTAAGACTTAACGCAGTGAAGCTGGCGCAGGCACTTACTGAAAGAGGTTTCAGGATAGTTTCCGGCGGCACGGACAACCATCTCATGCTCGTCGATCTCCGTCCGAAAAAAGCCACAGGCAAGGAAGTAGCGACCATCCTCGATGTCGCCGCCATCACGGTTAACAAAAACATGATACCTTTCGATCCTGAAAAACCCTTCGTCACAAGCGGCATCAGGATAGGCACTCCGGCCGTTACCACGCGCGGCATGAAAGAGGACGCAATGGTTAAAATAGCCGATTTCATAAACAGGGCCGTTGACAACAGACAGAATGAAACAGCGCTGAAGGAAATAGCCGCCGAAGTAAAGGCATTCACAAGAAAATATCCGATGCCCCGTTTCATCTGAAAATTAAAGAGGAACTGATTTTATGATAGATATTAAACTGCTCAGGGAAAACCCGGAATTTGTCAAACAAAACTGCCTCCGGCGCGGAAGCGACGCCGACGTCGATAAGCTTATAGCAGTGGAAAAGGAACAGCGCGAACTCAATTTCCGCGCCGAAGCCCTCCGCGCCGACAGGAACCGCCTCAGCAAAGAATGCAAAGACAATCCCGATGCCAGAGTTAAAGTCAAGGAAATAAAGGAAGAGCTCGCGTCAATTGAAACAAAACTCGTGGAGATTGAAAAAGAACTCCATGAAAGAATGAGCTGGCTTCCCAATATACTCGCTCCTGAAACACCCGATGGAAAAGACGACACTGAAAATAAGGAACTCCGCAAAGAAGGAACAGTCCCTCAGTTTTCCTTCAAGCCCAGAGACCACCAGGAACTTGCCGAACTTCTTGACATCATCGACACACAAAGAGGCGCAAAAGTCGCGCAGTCAGGTTTCTATTACTGGAAAGGCAAAGGCGCGCAGCTTTGCAACGCCATGTTTTTCTGGGTACAGCAGCAGCTTGTCAAAAAGGGTTTCACATCATTTTTCAGTCCATGTTTAGCCAAAGAACAGACCCTCTTCGGAACAGGTTATCTGCCGTTTTTCGCGGAGCAGACATACAAGCTTGAGAATGAAGACTTGGCCCTTATCGGGACATCAGAGCAGACGCTTGTGGGATATCATGCCGACGAGACGCTCGATGCCGCGAAACTCCCTCTTTGCTATACGTCTTTCACTCCGTGTTTCAGGACAGAGGCCGGAAGCTACGGCAAGGCCGGCAGAGGCATTTTCCGCGTCCATCAGTTCCACAAAGTCGAACAGATTGTCTTCTGCCTCCCCGATGAATCAGTGAAATATCATGATTTCTGCCTGGAAAACGAGGAATTCATACTGAAACAGCTCGGCATCCCCTATCGTCTGGTAGATGTCTGCGTCGGAGACATGGGCGCGCCCGGATACAGAAAATACGACCTTGAGGCCTATTTCGCCGGCTTCGGCGGATACCGCGAGGTTACGTCAAACACCAATCTCACCGATTTCCAGTCCAGAAGACTGAACATCAGATACAAGGACAAGGACGGCAACAAAGGCTTCGTCCATACCATAAGCGCGACAGCCGTTACCGACAGAGTGGCAATAGCGATTATCGAAAACAATCAGCAGGAGGACGGTTCCATAATCATCCCCGAAGTGTTGAGGCCCTTCACAGGCTTTGACAGGATTGAAGCCCCAAGCGGAAAATGAATCAGCTAAACAGTGAAACAGACATTCAGAAAAAAAACGTTTCAGGCGCGAAACGAAAAACAGCCATGCTGGTCGCGGTTTTTGTTTTCGTAGGCGTCATAACAGTACTGGCGCTGGCACTGGCTTATCCGTCCATGCGCAATCTGGCAAATCCTGAAAACGCCCTTTCCCCGTCCATGCAGAAAATGTACCGCATCGGACAGTATATCGTCCTTTACGCGGTCAGAAACAACGAGGCTTTCCCTGAACGCCTCTCAATGATATACGGGAAAAATTATATCAGTGATATTAATATGTTTTCTTCATACGCCACGCTTAAAACCCCGGCTGACATCGATAAAAATATTGATTTCACATACATCTATAATCCTAAAATCTCTGATACGCCCGCCCCTGTCCTCCGGGAAAATTCGAAAGACGGCGTTACCATGATGCTCTCTAAAAAAGGCATCAGCTGGAAATACCCGGAGAAAGAAAACCCGCCCGCCGCAAATAAATAAAAGCATCGGATATTATGGGCAAAAATAAAAAGAAAAATCTAAACGTTACAGAAAAAAAACTTCCCCTTTTTCTATATACGCTTCTTCTGACAGAGTTGTTCATTGTATTTATACTCCCCATGAAATTCGCGTCGATTTCATGCCTGCCCGAAGTGGCGATGCTCTATCCTGACACAGTTTTCGAGTGGATACTCATATCCTGGTCTCCCGCTCTCTTTCCCGTTGTTTCAGGTGTACTGCTTCTCATCACGGCGCTGGTACTGCCTCCGCCGGAATTTCATCACAGAAGCGCATTTATCATCGTTCTCATCTGGGCGGCGCTGGCCTTTTCGTCCTTCATCGGCATCATCAACGCGAGCTGTTACGATTACGCGATTTACGAGATAGTGCATCTTTTCGGGATAGCCGCTTTTCTCCTGAGCGCATTCGTCCTTCTCGACAGATATCCCGACTTCAAATATCTCTTTGTCATCGCGATAATAGCCGGAACTCTCTGCTCCTGTTTTGAAGGTATTTATCAGCTGACGGCAGGCTTTGAGGAAACCAAACGTTTCGCGTATCAGCAGGAGATAAGTTCCGGGATCAAATTTGTTACGGGAAACTTTCAGTCACGCCTCTATGAGCGAAGGGTTTTCGCGGGGTTTTCACTCTGTAACAGCTTTGCGGCACACATCATCCTGACATTGCCGCTCTGTATATGGGGAATTTGGAAATTCGCCGGAAACGTCGAGCCTCCGCGTCTCTCAAAAGCTGTTTTCACTCCTCCCGTCTTAATTCTGCTCCTCATAATGCTCTACTTCACGGGAAGCAGGGCCGCGGTACTTTCGCTCTTTCTTGTGATATTCCTGCTTTTCATCATCATGCCCATGCCGAAAAAATTGCGCATAGGGATTATCGCCGTTATCCCTCTGCTGGTCTGCGCGGGGCTTGCCGCCGTTTACTTTGGGCGCGGCATTTCCTCCATGAGCGTCCGTCTGGACTACTCGCTCGCCGCGATTAAAATGTTTTTACAACATCCTTTCGCCGGTACCGGATGGGGTGACTTTTTTCACGACTACATGCGGATAAAACTCACTCCTACCGACGAAGCCCCCCATGACACACACAACATGATACTGACATTTGCCTCCCAAGTCGGTTTTGCGGGACTGCTTTTATCGGCGGCGGCACTTCTCTTTCCAATCTGGCTCGGATTGAAGAAAACTATCGCGCGCATACGGGAAAAAGATTATCTCAGTCTTGACACTGCCATATTCGCGGGCTGGACAGCCTGGGCGCTGCATTCCCTGAGCGATATAAATATACAGATCCCGGCGACTGTCGCCACCGCACTAGTCATGCTGATGATAATGACTGTCGGCGATACCAGGCAGCAGACCTCCACTGAATTCAAAAAAATCAGACTTGCCTCATGGTATATTTTAATATTATCAACGCTCCTTGTAACTCTATGGCAGGGCGGCAGACTCATAAAAACAGAACACGCGTTTTCCGCGCTGAACAACCTTTGCGACTTCCGTTTCAAAACAAAAGAAGAAGCGGTGACAATAACGCCGGAACAGGTGAATTCCGCTTTGAAAAAATGTACAGATCTTTCCCCGTACTCACCTTTTCCTTGGGCGACGGCAGCGGACTTCATGATATCGCACGGACTTCCGTTCCAGGCGGAGGCATATTATAAGGAAGCAGTAAAACGTTCCCCTGAAAGGCCCAGCTTCTATTACAGGCTTTACCTCATACAATTTAATCAGGGCAATTTCAAGGACGCGGGAGAAAATCTAAAAAAGGCACGGGAACGTTTTCCCCTCAACAAAAAATACTAGCGGCGTTAAAGACCGCTTTAAAGAAAAGGATTCAAGATGCAAGACGACACAAATGTAATTGAAGGCAAAAACTGGAAAACATCTTTTGAGCTTTCAGATACAGAGGCGATGCGTTTCGATTATTCGGGAAAACATATCTTCTCCGTAATGCCCGTATCCTTCGGTACCATCGGAGAAGAAACAGGCATAAGCAGGAAATGCCGCCAACATCATTCGCTGGACGGCCTCTCTTCCCGTATAGACATGGAAAATCTAATACCCTTCGGCCCCGAACCCTCCATAAAAAGAACAATTGAATTCGCCTATAACCGCGCCTCTGTCACATGCGATGTAAATATACCCAAAGGCATATCGGGCGACAGGCTTTCAATTTACAGCATTTTATTGCCGGGCAAATGGAAAAAAATCGGCATAATAGAAAACAACGGCACATCCTTCAATCCGCCCGAAATACGCTGGCATGACATTAAAGATGAAGATTGTGAATTCTTTTCCTCTGAAAAAACTTTTCTTTCCTGTGTCCTCGAAGACGCAAACGGCTTTCTCTTTGAAACAGGCGCGGGAAACGACCTCTGGCGCTGGAACAGCGCCTCAATACTCAACACCGCGTCATCTTTCAGAATAGAAAAAAATTCTCATGGCATACTCATTTCCAGAAATGTCTTCAAATGGGAACAGGAGTGCGAACTGCCCAAAAGGAACTGGCGCTTCAACTGGTATTTCGCCTGGTCTGCCAGAAAAAATCCCCCTGCCCCCGTTTCTTCCGATATTATAAAGGGCGATATCTTCAACGCCGTAAATAAAGAAAACAAACTGCTTTTCTATGATTTTCTCTCATCCGCCTTTCCTCCGTCCGGCAGAACCCGGAGAAAAGAACAGAATTCAGCTTCCCCCTGTATGCAATCCCATGCCGTTCAAAACCATTTCAGAAAAATAATACGTTCTCTCTCAAACAGAATTGACGGGCACGATATCCGATTTATCAATATCGCTCCTCACATCTGCGATACGGCATCGCACCTGGAACGCAAGTCCGCTTCCGGTATCGAGCACTGGGATATGATAAGCATCCTCGACCTGCGCCTGTGGGCAGACCATCAGTTCCAAAGCTCCGGCTCACGCTTTTCAATTATCTCCCAGGCGGACTCTCCTTTCTCGTCCATGCCGTCACTCATGAGCGATTTTGCATAGTTTTATGATTATTTTGAGAGAGACTTTTTAATAAATTTCAGCTATACTATACATGAACAACACCTGAAAGGTTTATTATGGGAAAAGTCAAAATCGGTCTCATAGGCTGTGGAAAAATAGCGTCATGTTCTCACACTCCGGCATTCAAAGCCATACCGGGGAAAGCCGTGATAACGGCGGTATTTGATCTCAAGAGGGAAAACGCGGAGAAAATCATAAAAGACAATTCCCTGAAAGCAAAAATATACACTTCAGTGGATGAACTTCTTAAATCAGGCATTGACGGAGTGGCGATAAACACCCCCAACAGCAGCCATCACGAACTGACGATAAAAGCCCTGAACGCCGGAGTAAACGTCCTCGTTGAAAAACCCATGGCCGTAACCCTGAAACAGGCCGATGAAATGATAGCGTTGGCGGAAAAGAAGAAACTCCACCTTCAGGTAAACCAGTCCCTGCGCTTCGCTCCCGCTTACGTAAAAATCAAGGAGATGATAGAAGCAGGCAAAATCGGCGACCCGATACATATCCGCTGTCTTAGAGCGTCAGGCTCATCCCCCGACAAAGGCTGGTCACCCGGCGCAAAGTGGTTTGTACAGAAAAAATTCGCCGGCGGCCTCATCATGGACATAGCGGTGCACATGGCCGATATGATGGGCTGGTATTTCGGCAAGGCAAGCAAGGTCTACTCAATGAGTTCCATAAAGATAAAAGGCAACGATGTACCGGACAATGTAACCACGCTCTTTGATTTCGCAAACGGCGCGACAGGCGTACTCGAACTGAGCTGGACAATTCCCGTCGGCGGCGGCCTGCTGGAAATCTACGGCAGCAAGGGGACGATAAGACTAGGCTTCAACCCGGACGGAATAGAATTCGCCACTAAACCCGGTAAATATAAAATCGTCAAGCCGGGCAAATTCAAGACATCACAGGAATGGTTCGCGGACGCAATCAACGGCAAGAAGGGTTGTCCCGTTCCCGGCAAAACAGGCAGACACGCTCTCGCGTATTCACTGGCAATAGCTGAATCCGGCGAAAAATCAAAAGCGGTAACACCCTCAATTTAACACAATAATAAAGACAAAGGTTTTCTTATGAAAATAGGATTGAGCACATACAGTTTATCAAAGGCAATCAAAGCAGGCGAAATGGACGTGATTGAAGCTATCCAGTGGATAGCGGACAACGGCGGCAAGCATGTGGAAATAGTGCCATCACCGTTCACGGTTACCGGAGACGACAAGCTGGTTTCAGCGATAGTCAAAAAGGCAAAAGATACAGGACTGGACATTTCAAGTTATACCATCGGCGGAAACTTGGTATGCGCTTCCGAGGAGGATTTCAAAAAAGAAGTCGAACGCCTCAAAAAAGAAGTCGATACGGCCCATGCCCTCGGCGTAAAACTCATGCGCCACGACGTAGCATATCGCACAATTGAAGAATCAACTCTCGAAAATCTCGAAAAAGATCTTCCAGCCCTCGCAAAAGGTTGCAGAGAAATAGCCGATTACGCTAAAAAATTCGGCATAACAACGAGCGTTGAAAACCATGGGCGCCATATACAGGGCAGCGAAAGAGTACAGCGCCTCCTGAGAGCGGTAGGGCGGGATAATTACAAAACCACCGTTGATATTGGCAATTTCCTCTGCGTTGACGAAAACCCCGTCTGCGCGGTAAAGAATAACATCAAATACGCGTCAATGGTCCACCTGAAAGATTTCTATTACCGTCCGGCGAGTGAAAACCCCGGCGAAGGCTGGTTTCCTTCTTCCGGCGGCAATTACCTGCGCGGCGCGATTTTCGGACACGGCGACATAGACGTGAGGGCCGCTCTCAAAATCATTTGCGAATCCGGCTACAACGGCTATCTCTCGCTGGAATTCGAAGGCATGGAAGACTGCAAACTGGGGTCCCGTCTGGGCATGGCAAACGCCACGCGCATTCTGGAAGAACTTAAAAAGTAAATCTTTGCGGAAAACCCTGTTTTTTGCAAGTGAAAATTCGATGAAATACCAATCCCGACTAATTTAAGATCGCACCTTGAATCAGTCGGGATTTTAGAGCAATCGAAAAAAGTTACTGCATCTCCTCGGGAATATATCCGGTAATCCGTAAATCCTGAGGGGATATTTTTATCTCGTTTTTGAAAGCCCTGCTGAAACTGGCAGGGTCGTCATATCCTATCCTCGCGGCTATTTCCTTGCATGTAAGATTCGTGTCCCTTAGAAGGTAACAGGCATATCTCATTTTCCTCCGCGTCAGGTATTCGTGCGGCGAAAGGCCGGTCTGCTCCCTGAAAACTCTTGAGAGGTGCTCACGGGACACATTCAGTTCATTCGCGATTCTTTCCATGCCCAGATTTTCATCAAGTTTTTCAAGCATCAGCTCCTGAGCGTTTTTTATAAGATTGCTCTGAGGATCAAGGGTCTGTTCCTTTTCAAATTTTTCTCCCAGCGAGGCAAGCACTTCCATAACCAGTTTTGCGCCGGCAAGCGGTGTCATCGTATGTATTACACCCCGGTAATTCCTGTAGGCTTCCAGTTTCTTGATTATCCCCCTGCTCCGCGGCAAAGTGTAGATATAACCGTAACGCGTCACAATATCATTTATCATCTTTTCCAGAGTCTCGCCGAAAAAACTTATCCAGAGAAATTTCCACGGCTCAGTTCCATCCGGCGGATAGCAGTAAACCGTTTCCGGATCATTATGCAGGTGAAAAAACGCCTTTCCCGGCGGAAGCGCGTATTGTTTTTTTCCCGCTATGAAAAGCCCCCTCCCCTCAAGTGTGTAGGCAAGCTGTCCGCCGCGGGTATTCACCCTTAAACGGCCTTCATTCCTGTAAGAGGGCTTCTCCTGCAATTCCTCCACAAGCTCTCCCGGCACAGGAAAAGAGGGCAGCGACTTGTAAACTTCAAATTTTACCTGCCATATTCTCATAATCTCACATTCGGCTTATCAATATCACATTTTGCATAGCATATAGCTATTGCCTTATTCTTTCAAGTGATATAATATTGTTTCATGCACAATTAATCAATCACATTTTGAAGTGTGAATATAAATCTCAAAAGGAGAAAAGTCTTTATGTCAGAGAAAATCAACGTCATGGTCTGGAATGAATACAGACACGAAAAACTCAATGAAAAAGTAAAAGCGATATACCCGGAAGGAATGCACAACGCAATAGCGGACGGCATCAAGGCGAAAGATTTGAACGTAAAAACCGCCACCCTTGACGAACCTGAACACGGACTCACAGACGAAGTTCTGAAAAATACCGACGTCCTTATCTGGTGGGGACACAGGGCGCATGGCGAAGTCAATGACGAAACAGTGAAAAAAGTTCAGAAGCGGGTTCTCGAAGGCATGGGGCTGATTGTGTTGCATTCCGGGCATTTTTCAAAAATATTCAAAGCGCTCATGGGCACAAACTGTTCTCTGAAATGGCGCGTGGCTGATGATAAGGAACGCCTCTGGAACCTCGCCCCGTCCCATCCGATAACAAAAGGAATCGGCGACTACATAGAGCTCCCGGCAGAAGAAATGTACGGGGAACGCTTCGACATACCTGAACCCGATAAACTCATATTCGTATCATGGTTCGAAGGCGGCGAAGTATTCAGGAGCGGATGCTGTTTTGAAAGAGGCAACGGACGGATATTCTACTTCAGGCCGGGACATGAAACATACCCGACATTCCGCAATGAACAGATACTTAAAGTCATAGGCAACGCCGTCAGATGGGCATCCACTAAAATAACAATTACGGACGTATGCCCCAATTTTCAGCCCCTTGAAAAAATTTCATCTAAAAACAAGTAACCAGGAGATTGGTAATGAATAAAATTAAGGTCGGTGTAATCGGCCTGGGAATGGGCTCTTCACACATTAAATCTTTCAGCGCCCACCCTCAGGTTGAAGTCGTCGCCGTCGCCGACAGCAATAAGGCAAGACTTGAGGAGAGAGGCAATCAGCATAACATAAAAAAACTTTACCTCTCCGCTGAGGAAATGCTGAAAAAAGAAAAACTTGATGTGGTCAGCATCGCTGTGCCGAACAAGTTTCACAAACCCCTGACAATCGCCGCCCTTGAGGCCGGATGCCATGTCATCTGCGAAAAACCCATGGCGATGAACGCAAATGAAGCGCGCGATATGATAAAGGCCGCAAAAAAAGCAAAAAAAAGACTGATGATAAACTTCAGTTTCCGCTTCAAAGAGCAGTCTTACGCCCTGAAAAAACAAATTGAAAGCGGTATTCTCGGCGACATATATTTTGCGAGAACGGTCTGGATGAGAAGGCGCGGCATGCCCGGTTTCGGCGGCTGGTTCGGTCAGAAAGCCCTTTCCGGCGGAGGCCCGCTCATAGACTTGGGTGTACACCGCCTTGACCTGGCGCTCTGGTTCATGGGATACCCGAAACCAACATGGGTAATGGGCAGCACCTTTAATCACATAGCGTCAGCCATAGCAAAGAAGGAGAAAAAGGCTTTCGACGTGGAAGACATGGCGGCGGCAATGATAAAATTCGACAACGGCGCGACATTGGAACTCGAAGCCTCCTGGGCATCCAACATAAAAGAACGCGAACACATGTCAACGCGTCTGCTCGGGACAAAAGCCGGACTCCTTCAGCACAACATTGGAGACGGATACGAGTTCGAAGCCGAGGTTTACATGGAACACGAAGGCTGTCAATACGACATGAAACTCCATCCACCCGTTCCCGAGGCACATAACGCGATGTACCATTTCGTTGACTGCCTGATAAGCGGCAAGCCCCATATCGCGACAGGCGAAGAAGGCCTCATAGTCATGGAAATACTGGACGCGATATACAAAAGCGCCGCCACAGGAAAACCGGTACAGATAAAAGATTAAAATATAAAAATCCGGCTGGGAACAGGACAGACATTCCAATCCCTGCCGGAAATTTCTTTTCATCCTTGATTTTCATCTCTCCTGACATTACCTTTTTCCCGCTTCAGAGAATTCGGAAAATATAAAAACGGTAATGACATGAGCAAACTTGTAATAGAGGGTAAAAATACCCTTTCAGGAGAAATAAGCATAAGCGGAAATAAAAACGCTGTGCTCCCGATGATAGCGGCGTCTCTTCTGACGGATGAAGAAATTCTCCTCCGCAATGTCCCCGACATAATAGACGTAAAAGTAATGCTGAACATTGCCGAAGCCCTCGGCGTTTCCGTCAACAGAGACGGCGATACTCTCCGACTCAAGGCGGAAAAAATAAGCAGTTGCGAACTTCCGCATGAACTCTGTTCCAGGATAAGGACCTCAATTCTCTTCACTGCCCCCCTGCTCCACAGGTGCGGAGAAGCATTGATATGGCCCCCCGGAGGAGACGTCATCGGCAGACGGCGCCTTGACGGACACTTCTACGGACTCAAATCGCTGGGGACGGAAATAAACGTCGACACCATTCCCTACCGTTTCAAAGCAAAGAAAA
>Ga0209417_1001212_pt1 | contig 49139 bp, 40 predicted proteins | sample RifGroF2_FD_184002 | JGI IMG/M metagenome (GOLD analysis project Ga0209417, IMG submission 184002) | Groundwater microbial communities from Rifle, Colorado, USA - Groundwater F2 (SPAdes) (version 2) | ecosystem: Environmental > Aquatic > Deep subsurface > Groundwater | place: Rifle, Colorado...
TTTTGATGGCCTCGGCAAACTCTTTTCCTTTCGGGTGATCGTAAACCGGATTGGCATTCCAAACCAACAATGCTTTCACATTGCCAGCTTTTAAATCAGAAAGCAAACGGTCTGTATCCTGATCAATTCCCTGTTTGGTTAGTAACGGATTTTCCAAACCGACGGTTTGTCCGTAGTTGCCCAACAGTTGATTGATTCCGTTTACAAGCAATTGGATATTCACATCATTGCTTCCAGAGATCACAATGCTCTGTTTTTCATTTTCCAGAAGATCTTTTGCCAGTTCGGTAATATCAACAGATGACTGTACTCCAGAAAGTACCTGACCGCCTTTTGCTTTGGCAACCGCATTATAGAGAGCCAGAACAATGGCACCTTCTTCTGAAGGTTTGATCGGGAAACGCACATCAGCATTCGAACCACTCAATGTCAGCCCCGATTCGAACTGGTAATGGCGAAGCATTTCTTTACGTCCATCCTGCAGTTGACGGGCAGAAGTGTATCCTTTGGTATATTCAACAGTTGAGAGCCAGCTTCCAAGAAAATCGGCGCCAAAACTAACCACCACTTTTGCCTGTTTAAACCTGTAATCAGGAATAAAAGCCGTTCCAAAACTCTTTTTGTTCGCTTCCAGAATTCCCGAGGCTGAAACCGGATCATATTGAATCCATTCAGTATTAGTCTGTTTTTTAATGAACTTCTGAATAATATCGCGGGTGGATGGTGAAATAATGGTTGAGCTGAGCAGTACTACTTTCCCGCCTTGGGGTTTAACAAGCTGCGCTATAATTTCCTCGTCAGCTTTCTCCCAGGTGATTTCTTCCTTGTTTTTTAGAGGCCCTTTAAAACGCGCATCATCATACAAATTCAAGACTGATGCCTGCATCCGGGCGCTTGTTCCGCCCTGAGAAATGGAACTCAGTGTATTTCCTTCAATCTTGATTGGCCTTCCATCCCGAACTTTAACAATAATGCTTCCATATTCATTTCCTTCAAAATAGGAGGATGCATAATAATTAGCAGTACCCGGATTAATCTCGTCAGGTTTAATCAAATAAGGAATCGCTTTATCAACGGGTCTTTTACAACTGGCTACGATTGAAGCTGCTGCAATACCAAAACCAAAAGTTTTCAGAAAATCGCGTCTCGAAGCGGCATTCAGTTCGTTATCGCCTCTCATCAACATGCTTTTTTGCTTGGCTTCCTCACGCACTTCTTCCCGGCGTAACTCTTTTGGATTGGAAAGTTCTTCTATACTTCTCCAGTATGTCTTCATCGACTATATTTTTTCAAAATTTAAATTCAATATGATTTAGAAAAGAGGAAAAGGGAAAAAGGAAAGTGTCTTTTACTCATTTCTTATTCCATGTTTCTTATTTTTTCTACACAACAAATCCGAATTTGGGATTCCCCCTTTCGTCCGAAATAAGACATTGTGTTTAAACAACGATTTCTGTCGGACGGTTTCCCTTTTATCTTCTTTCCCCGGGGTTGAAACCCCGGGCTATTGATATTTCACCCTTCAGGGTGAAAAAAAAATCTGCAATCAACTCCCAATCCCTTCAATTCCCACATAATCTCAATTAGTCGAGCAACTTGGAACTTGAAACCTGAAACCTGGAACTTTTTAATAGTGACACCTCATACAATCATTTGCCCCGATATTCACCGCGCGGATGGTGTCAATTCCTCCACCTTTGAGCTGATCGTGCAGTTTCATATAATTATCGTAATAAGCATTATCCTTGAAATTCACTTTGGTATCGCGGTGACAGTTGATACACCATCCCATTGACAAATCGCTGGTCTGTTTCATAATATCCATTTCCTGAACTTGTCCATGGCATTGTTTGCAATCAACTTTCCCTACACCAACATGTTGTGCATGGCTGAAAAATACATGATCAGGTAAATTATGAAGCCTGATCCATTCCACAGGCGTTTTCGTTTCATTAGCTTCCACCACTTTGGCAATTTCAAATTTTCCTGAATTTGCACCTTCACGAACCAGAACGTGACAGTTCATACACAATTCCATAGCCGGAATCCCAGCTGATTTGCTAAATTCTGCAGTGTGATGACAATACTTACAATCGATTTTATTGTCGCCAGCATGTACTTTATGTGAAAACTTGATAGGCTGATCGGGGGCGTAATTTTGTGACCGGCCAAGGTTGATGGCTGCATCAGCAACCATTTTTACCTGAACGACTATAGCGATAATAAGAATCAGTACAGTAACAAAACGGTATTTAATCTTATGAAAGAAAATAAGATCAAGTAAGGCAAAGGTCATCAGTAAACCTAAAAGCAGAAATATCACAATCTGATTAATTGTCGGACCTTCGTTGTGTGGCCCTGTTATTGCGAGTTCATCCAGATACATCTTAACTTTCTTCAAATCTTCTTCTTCAATCTGAAAATCTTTATGCGATGCTTCCATTTTTTTTCCGTTGGGCTGCATTACCGCACTCTGAAATTCAGCAAAATCCCTTTCTTTAAATTTTAAGGCAATTGCCATGGCCGACGGATTCCAGTTAAATTCATCAGAATGACTTAGGTTATGACAAGAAACACAAGCTTCAAATTTGCGCCCTTTAGGTAAAAGACCTTTAAAAAACCTTTCCCCACGCTGAATATCATTATGCGAATGAATTTCCATACCAGACTCATCAATTTCATCAGAAACTTGAGCTTTTGCCGGTATTCCGGAAACTAAAAAGATAGATATAAACAACAGGAAAATAAATGTTTTCAATTGTAATGGGACATGCCGGAGAAGTAAAACTTTTCTCATCCAATTTGGTTTTTTTTATAGATTTTATGAACCATATTAAAACTATCCCAATTAAACAATCAAATTCAGGATTGGTTTCTAATCCTAAATATAAAAAAATAAGGGACAGATAATTTAAAGTTAGTCATACAATTACTGAATATTAGGAAATGCCTTTAATTCATTGAAATTTAAGCCTGTTTCCAAGTATAAGTTCACTTCACAGTTAGATACATCCAATGAATATTAAATTTTAATTAGATAAATTCAATTAAGGAATTTTTAAGACCGTATAAAACCTTTGCGATATTATATCTTCATTTTTACTTATATTTAAAGTCTCATTACCTGTCAATAATATTAACAATTATATTGTTTCCTTTCAAGTAAAAGGATAACTATTATATATTACTATCTTTATTGCATTACTAAAAATCAAGATCAATTCATCTGATGGAACACAAAATTTGTGTCTTAATTATTGATAGTGACCCCAATTCAGTCATTCACATCCAGGAAATTCTGAATGAGAATTCTTTAATAGACAGAGTTGATGTTGCAGTTGATTCTGACATGGCTTTGCTAAAAGTGATTGATTCTGTCCCGGATGTAGTATTGATGGAATTTCCATTTAAAGACAAAAAGATTAATGAGTTATACAAATTCATTAAAACAAAACTTACTGAAACAACTGTTGTCTTTATTTCAGAATCTAAAGATAATGCAGCACAGGCCATTCAACATGGAGTCTATCATTATCTTCTCAAACCCATTCTAAATGACAAACTCGATAAGATAATCGGACAGATATTACTGCTTAAACAGAATTCTGTTCAGTTAAAAATAAAACAGTTCATTGAAAAATCGACAGAAGAAAAACGATTGTTGTTTTATACCTCCAAAGGATATGTCTTGATTGATCCGGAAGAAATTATCTTTTGCAAGGCAGATGGAATTTTTTCTGAAATGTATTTAACTCAAACCCGGAAGGAAATTATTTACCTTTTCCTCTCCAGGGTAGAAGAAATGCTTGGTTCTGGTGATTTTATCAGGTCAAGCCGTAAATTTCTGATTAACAAGAAGTATATCCGGAAAATTTTCAAAAATGACAACTCGATTTTGCTCTTTCATGAAGGCAAAGAATATATTGTGAAAGGATCAAAACAGCATATTCGAAATTTAACAAAGCTAAACTCTGACTGATTGGTACATGGATTCAACTAACATTTCTGCATTTATTATTGACGATGAGCCGGAAGCCATCCAATTACTTGAGATGTTTCTGAGACTATTTCCAAACGTTATTGTAATTGGAAAGGAAACTCAGTCAAAAAAAGGAATGGAATTAGTCAATCAGATTTTACCCGATTTGGTTTTTTTGGATATTGATATGCCCGATATGAATGGGCTCCAGGTTGCCAATCAAATTCATGCTGAAAACTTCTATTCCGAAATTGTTTTCACAACCGCTCATCCAAAATATGGCTATGATGCTATAGACTTTCAACCGCTCGACTTCCTCATCAAACCCTTTAGTGTTGAAGATGTGGAAACTGTTATCCATAAATATCAGAAAAATGCAGAAAAAAAGAAGTATTTACGAAAAGTTGACCTGTTTATCCACTCACAATCAAATTCTCCGAAGATTAAACTTCCGACTATAAACGGCGTGCTAATTACAGAAATTAAAGATATTGTACTTTTGAAGGCTAAAGCGAACAATTGTAACCTTTATTTGAAAGATGGAACTATTGAGACCATTACCCGGAATCTGAATAATCTGGCTGAAACCATTAATTCACAAACTCTTTTTAAAATCAGCAGATCATCCTATATTAACCTGAAATATTTAAAAAAGGTAGATAAAAAAAATCTGAAATGTATGATTAGCTTCAATCAATCGGTACTGGAAGAAGACATTACAAAGAGCAATCTACTACATTTTGAAAAACTGGAATTATTTCCACCATTACAAGGTCAATAAAAGAAAATGGACAACAGTGTTATTCCTATCTGTTGTCCATTTTCGTTATCGTGGCTTATCAGCTTATTCAATCATCAGTGGTTTATCTACCATTGTATCAAGCAAAGCAAAATCAATCACCTCCTGAATAGTACTTACATGATGAAATTTAAGACCTTTAATATAGGCATCTTTTATTTCTTCCAGGTCCTTACGGTTAGCGTCAGATAAGATAATTTCTTTGATTCCCGCACGTTTGGCAGCCAGAATTTTTTCTTTAATACCTCCAACTGGTAAGACCTTGCCACGTAAAGTAATTTCTCCTGTCATGGCCAGATTCTTTCTAACTTTTCTTTGGGTAAATGCCGATGCTATAGAAGTAACCATGGTAATTCCGGCCGATGGTCCGTCTTTTGGGATGGCGCCTTCAGGAACATGAACATGAACATTATACCGGTCAAAAACTTCAGGATTTAAACCCAATTGCTCGGCATGAGAACGTAAATATTCATGAGCCAGCATTGCTGATTCCTTCATCACATCACCCAGATTTCCAGTTAAAGTAAGTGTGCCCTTACCTTTGCTCAGGCTGGTTTCAACATATAAAATCTCCCCACCAACTGCAGTCCATGCCAAACCAGTTACCACCCCCGCAAATTCATTTCCCTGATATATTTCTTTGGTGTATTGAATTACTCCCAAATATTCCCTTATGTCGGTTTTAGCCAGATCAATGTTATAATCCTCCTCAAAGGCAATCTTTTTTGCGATCCGGCGGGCAATTTTTGCAATCTTTTTATCCAGTTCACGAACGCCTGATTCCCGTGTATAATTTTCAATAATATGCTGAATAATCTCATTGGAAAAAACCACCTGTTTCTCTCCCACTCCATGATTTTCAAGCTGTTTGGGAATGAGATGCCTTCTTGCTATTTCTATTTTTTCTTCTACCAGGTATCCGCTTACTTCAATCAATTCAAGCCTGTCGCGCAAAGCCGGGGCAATCGTATTCAAAGTGTTTGCCGTTGCAATAAACATGACTTTCGACAAATCATATTCAAGCTCAACGTAATTGTCGTGAAATTCAAAATTTTGCTCCGGATCCAATACTTCGAGCAATGCCGAAGCCGGATCGCCATGAAAGTCTTTTGAAACCTTATCCAATTCGTCGAGAATAAAAACCGGATTAGATGATTTTGCCTTTTTAATGTTCTGCAAAATACGTCCGGGCATGGCACCAATGTACGTTTTCCGGTGTCCGCGAATTTCAGCTTCATCGTGTAAACCACCCAAGCTCATCCGAATATAATTGCGTCCAAGCGCTTTTGCAATTGACTTTCCAAGCGATGTTTTGCCAACTCCCGGAGGACCGTAAAGACATAAAATTGGAGACTTCATGTCATTCTTCAATTTCAGGACTGCAAGGTGCTCCAATATTCGGTCCTTTACTTTTTCAAGGCCGTAATGATCCTCATCGAGTACAGCAGTGGCCCGTTTCAAATCAAAAATATCTTCAGTAAATTCATTCCATGGAAGGTCGAGTAAGGTCTGGCAGTAGGCAAATTGAACCGAATACTCTCCTGCAGCAGGATTTAAACGCGAAAGCTTGTGAACTTCCTTTTCAAAGTGCTTTGCTGCTTCGTCTGACCATTTCTTTTCTTTTGCCCTTTCTTTAAATTCATGAATTTCCTGTTCTGCAGGATTCCCGCCCAGTTCATCCTGAATTGTTTTCATCTGCTGATTGAGCAAATATTCGCGCTGCTGCTGATCCAGTTCGGATTTTACTTTAGTCTGAATGTCACGTTTTAATTCGGCCATTTGAACTTCCCGAACCAAATATGAGATGGCCTGAATTCCACGCTCTTTTATGTTGCTGATTCCAAGCAAAACCTGTTTTTCCTCAACTTTGATATCGGTGTTCGAACACACAAAATTGATGAGGAAAGTAGAATTCTCAATATTCTTTACAGCAAACGAAGCCTCCGGTGAAATGTGTGAAGAAAACTGAGCAATTTTTATTGACAGATCTTTTAAGGATCCAACAACTGCAGAAAATTCGACTGAATCACCCTGAGGTTGAATATCTTCGAGAGGATTTATCTTAGCTTTAAAATAAGGAAATTCCTGGGTATATTCCTGGATTTCAAACCGCTTTTTACCCTGGATAATAACCGAAGTAGTACCATCAGGCATCTCCAATATTTTCAATACCTGGGCAATAGTGCCAGTCTGGTACAAATCAGTCTGTGCCGGATCATCAACACTACCATCCTTTTGAGAAACAGTTCCCAGCAACCGGTTCCCACGATACACTTCTTGAACCAATTGAAGCGATTTCTGCCTTCCAACAGTGATAGGCATCACTATACCCGGAAACATTACCGTGTTCCTTAAAGGCAATATGGGCAAAATGTCAGGAACTTCAGCATTAGTCAATTCAGACTCATCATCGTCAGCCAAAATCGGAATAAATTCAGATTCATCGTCCATTAAGCTGGATATTAATATATTTTGCATAATCATTAATTTTCGATCTAGAATAAAACTTGAAAATCACATCTGCCATACTGACCGATGTAAGCGTAAAAAAATTATAACGCTAAGTTTTGCAATAGCCATGCCAAAAAAGCATTGGAATTGTGATAATGGGACGGTATGAAACTAAAAAAGCTCCGACAATGCGAAGCTTTTTTAATATTTTTATCGAAACAGAATTATTTTTTTCTGTTTTCCATGTGTTTCGAATATCTGGTATTGAATTTATCAACACGACCTGCGGTGTCGACCAATTTCATTTTTCCAGTATAAAATGGGTGCGAAGAACTTGAAATTTCAAGTTTTATAACCGGATATTCAACTCCGTCTACCACTTCTGTTTCCTTAGTGTTTACAGTCGATTTGGTAATATAAACATGACCGTTTGACATATCTTTGAATGCAACAGTACGATAATTTGCTGGATGTATCCCTTTTTTCATTTTTATAATCTCTTTTACTTTTATTTTTAACGGCCTGCAAAGTTACATTTAGGAATTTAATTTCCAAATATTTCTGATCATTAATTCCCTAAAATTATCAACTATTCATCTGAACCAATGATTGGGACTCTTTTAAAAGGCAAACTTCGGTCGAACAGATAACGCATGGTATAATGAGTTTTCATTTGAACGCCGCCAACCGACTTATAAACCGAAATAATTTTAGGATTAAAATCCCCGGCCCAAGACATTTCTACTTCTTTGTATTGCGGCTTGTGTTTCATCAACTTATCCTGATGCCAGAAAATAGCCGACTCGACACCTGATTTCTGATATTTAGGAATCACGCCCATAATCAGAATGCGGGTACGGGTCATTGTTTTCATTTTTTTATAATAGAGAAATTTCAGGATATTTATAAAATTCAATTTGCCGTTTAGCTTTTTCAATATCTGGTTAATATCAGGAATCATGACAAACAAGGCAATCGGAGTACCCTCATGATAGGCAAACCAAACCATTTCCGGATCGAGAATTGTTTTGGAAGTTGATATAAAATCGCGAAGCTCATCCTTATCCAAAGGCTGAAAATGTTCGTGAAACCGCCACGCCTCGTCATAGATATAGCAAAAGTCATTGATGAATTTTTCTGTTTTACTGAATGAAAAATGTTCAAACGAATAGCCAGGTTTTTGAGCCACCCAACCTGCTATTTTCCAAAACCGTTCAGGAAAAGGTTTAGAATAATCCAGGTGATAACTGTATTGTTCAAAATAAACTTCAAAACCATATTGTCTGAACAAATCGAGATAATAAGGAGGATTATAGGGCATGCCAAATCCCTGATGTATAAATCCATCAACAAGAAGTCCCCAATTCATGTAGTTTTCGCCAAAATTTACAGGCCCGTCCATCGCCTCCATCCCGTACTCTTTAAGCCATTCGCGGGCAGCATCAAACAATATTTTAGCTGCATCAAACTGATTGACACATTCAAAGAATCCACATCCGCCTGTTGGCTGCTCAAAAGTGAATGCTTTTTTACGGTTGAAAAAAGCTCCAACACGTCCCAGCAATTTCCCTTTATCGTCGGCTAAAACCCATCGGCAGGCATCTCCTGTCTTAAATGATGGATTTTTAGATGGAGTAAAAACATCTTCAACCATGCCATGTAACGGGCAGGGCCAATTGGGATCGTTCTTATAAATCAGGTGAGGAACCTGATGAAAAAGTTTTTGAGTTTGTCTATCAGTGACTTGTATTAATCGCATAGCTAATCTATTAGAAATTCAATTTATGACAATTTTCTACTTATTAAGTAAGTAAAATGGCTTATTTGACATGTCTATTCAATAATTGGCAAACGTTCGAAAGGTCTGTTTCTGTCGAACAAATATCGTAAGGTTTCGTGAGTTTTGGCATGTTTACTTCCTACTGAATTAAAAAGGGCTATCATTTTTGGATTAAAGTCGCCCACCCAACTCAATTCCATTTCTTTATACCAAGGCTTTTTCAGCATAACCTGTCTCAAATGCCAGAATATACCCGATTCAATTCCTGCGCCCTGAAATTTAGGAATTACACCCATCACCAAAACACGACAACGAGTCATTGCCTTTTTACGTTTCAGGTATAATAGTTTCAGAATGTTAAAAAGCCCCAACTTTCCATCCTTTAAATGAATCAAAATCTGATTTAAATCCGGCATCATCATAAAAAATGCGATAGGCTCATCTTTATAATACACATACCAGATAAATTCTTCTTCAAAAACAATCCGTGCGTCCCTGATCATTGCTTTCAGGTCCTTGGGGTCAATGTGTTTGAAGTTACCATGTTTATCCCAGGCCTGCCGATAAATGGTTATAAAATCGTTAATGCACCGATCCTGTTCCTTGAAAGAAAATGTTTTATAATGAAAATCCTTCTTTTTGGTAACCCACTCTGCAATTTTCCAGAAACGGTCCGGAAGATCAGGATTGGTAATGTCTAAATGGAAACTAAACTGTTGGTAATAAGTTTGAAAACCATAATCTATAAAAAGCCTTTTGTAAGAAGGCTTATGGTATTGCATTCCAAAACCCTGCTGCTGAAAACCATCGACCAGCAAACCCCAGTTGAAAAAATTCTCGCCAAAGTTTACAGGACCATCCATCGCCGTGAAGCCTTCACTTTTCAGCCAATTTCTGGCGGTATCAAAAAGCAGCGAAGCGGCATCCACATCATCAAAACATTCAAAAAAGCCTATATTTCCGGTTTGCTCCTCTCCTTCTTCCAATTTACTTCGATCATAAAATGCGGCAATTCGTCCAAGATGGAGTTCTCCATCTTTTACCAGCCAACGGCGTGCATCTCCCTGAACAAACCCTGCATTTTTCCGAAGATCAAAAATATCCTCTATCATCTTCTGCAGAGGTGGAACCCAGTTTTTATCGTCTTTGTAAATTCTGATTGGCAGTTGATGAAATGCCTGAATCGTTTTTGCATCAGCAACAGGAATGATTTCCATAAAATACTACTGGCTTTTCGTTAACTATGCCGAAAATAATATTAAATGCCGGAAAACAAAAACAGGAACCGAAGTCCCTGTTTTGTATTTGATCTTTAATTCCTATTTTTGAACTGTTGTAGCAATACAATTCATTTGACAATGATTGAAGCTGCCGGCAATGGAGACGCACCAAAGTCGGCAGTTTTTTTTTATTCGAGGGAAATCGTCTTTATTTTTTATTGTTATTGATTAATCTTCTTCAGGAGTTCAATCATCGCTTCATATTTATCAAGCATTTTTAATCGATAATAACCGTTTTTCAAAGCTTCAAGTAATGAACTGTCGTCAGTTTTTAATTCATGAGCTTTTTCCAAATATGGCAACGCTTTTTTAAATTCTAAATCTGCCTTAACTTTCTCTGCTTCATATTTTTCGGGCTGGTTGCTTGGCACAGAATTCGCTGCATCAATTTGATTCACTCCCAGGTTGTAGTAAACTATTCCCAAATTAAAGAACGCATCGAAATTACCGGGCTTCAATTCGATGGCTTTCAGGTATGATTTTATTGCTTCTTCCGGATTATTCATCCTGTCGAATAAAATTCCCCGAAAGAGATAAAAAGATTCATTATTAGGATCGGTAGAAATAGCCAGATTCAAATATTTCATGGCATCTTCCAGCCTGTTCCCTTTTTCGTAAATGTTGATGAGCTGCACAAGGATTGCACTATTTCCCGGATATTCCTTTAAACCTTGCTGCATTACTTCCAACGCGCCCACTGTATCTTTTTTGCTCAGGTAACCTTCCGCCAACCGCTCATATGTTTGTGCACCATTGTATTTGTATTTTGCAGCTATTTTATAATACCCGATGGCCTTATCGAACTTTTTGGCACTATATGCCGATAAAGCTGCATTATAAATAATGACCGTATCCACCAGTTCCGGTAATTCAGCTTTGAAAACCGGAGTATCTTCAATTGCCAGAATCTGCTCAAAAGAAGCAAGCGCCTCATCGTAATTTTGTGTATTAAATGCTGTTTCTGCCTGAGAAATAAGATCCTGAATGAGTAATTGCAGCTTAATCCTGACACTACTCGAAAACTTATTCTTAGTGTCCAACTCAATCGCTTTCTGGTAGGATTTGAATGCTTCGGCCAGTGGATCGGCATGGAGTTTTTTATAGTTTTCGTCTTTCGATTGAAAAACTGCCTGATAAATTTCTCCGCGCACTTCCCAGGTTCTTGGCCAGTTGATTGAGCTTTCTGTTTTCGGGTTAGTTGCATCAATAGCTTCTTCAATTGCCAAAACTGCTTTATCAAGTTTCCCGGCTTCTTTTGAGCTTAAAGCCAGGTTTACTTTCCCTTTTTGTGCAAAAATACCTATAACAGAAAAAAGGAAAAAGATCACTAATATAATGATTTTCATTTTTGTAAATTTTTGTGTGAAATAGGAGCCTGATAAGAAATAAGCTTTTTAGCTAAAATTCAATTTTGAGTTAACTGATAGCTGAAATTAATGGGAATTGTGTAGGCTACATTAACCGTTTTTCCATGATGAATCCCAGGCTTCCATCGGGGCAATGAATAAATAACCCTTATTGCTTCCTGATCAAGAGCTGGGTGAACTGACTTGACAACTTTTGCATACCATACCTGTCCTTCCCTGTTGATCACAAAATTGACAACTACCTGCCCATTAGCTTTATCTTCCATTGCAATCTTCGGATATTTAGTTTGTTTCGCAATGAATTGGCGTAAAGCATCTGTCCCATCGGGGAATTCAGGCATTTGGTCAACGACAATAAAAATCTTGTTGTTTTTATTATCATCAGTTTCAATGGCTTCATTGGCTGAGGAACTTTTAATCCCAGTCGAGGTTTTTTCTTTTGTAAACATAGTTATAGTGACCCCAAAATTCGAAATATCTGCTTCCATCTTAACAATTGTTGATTCCTCCAATTCAGGTGGTGTTCTTGCGGTCCTTCTTAGTCCGGCATGTGAAAACCAAAGAGGTAAATCTTCGGTCATTGCAATTTCAAAATTCCCATTGACATCCGTTGTCGTTTTCATTCTTTTTGATCCAACAACCGATACTCCCTCAAGCGCATTTCCGTACTCATCAATAACTTTACCTTTTATTACTTTTTGCGTCTCCTGCTTTACTTCGCTTACGGCTGTTTCTTCTTTCGTTTGATCATTCAGAACGAGATTTAATTCAGAAGGAACCGAAATAACCCCATTATCTATTGTTCGGTTATCTTCTTTTAAATCAGCCTGTAGGACATTTACAGTTTCATTTTGTATCTCTTTTTTGATAAGTGTTTCACTCCTGTTGCCGAAAGCCATCAGCAAGAGGGCAAGCAGGGGAAGAAAGGTCGCCACCTTCCAACACCATGCTTTACTGGTTTTTGATTTGTTCATCATGGTAATTCGTTTTTTAATTTGACAATGATTAAAACTGTTTGCAAGGGCGAACCGCCGCGGCCCTACTCCTTTTTGAATAATGAGTAACTGATATTGTTTAGCATCGATGCCTGAATGAAGGGTTTGATCGTCGGCCTGAAACTCGTGGATTTCTTTCATATCACCGATTAGCGCATAAACAGCCGGGTTAAACCAATGAATAGTTCTGACGAGTTCGAGCAGCATTAGATCGTAAAAATGATTTTGCCTGATATGAGCCTGCTCATGCGCCAAAATGGCCAAACCATGCAAATCGTAATCAGTCTGAGAAATGACAACCGACCGACCGAAAGCAAAACTGGGTACTTCCCGGTCAACAATCAGTAGCCGATAGCCGTCCATTTGACGGACTATCGCTTTTCTTGAAAGCAAGAAAATCAGGATAATATTCCGGATAAAAAGCAGGAGCGCCACCAGCACACCGGTCATGTAAAAGTACCGGAGCAAAGTTTCCAAAGAAATCGTAAACTCGCTTGTTGCCGGAGTTGACTCGGTGACAAATGGTTGAACCTCAGAAATTGTTGCATTTTCGGCTACGGGCAGATTTTGTATTTGTATTTTGTTTTCCGAGAATTCAGGAATCAGCTCAACATGCACAGGCGTTTGCATCAGCTGCGGCAACTGCACCAGCGGAACAATCACTGAAGCGACCACAATCGTGAGCAGGGTTGCCCGGTTGACTGCAAACGAAGTCTCTTTGCGCATCAGCAGCCGAAACAACAGGTAAAACACGCTGATACAAATGGTTGATTCCAGAATATAAATCAGAAAGGTATTCATATTTGTTGGTTTTGATGTTTTGTTCTTCTAAGTCCTGTCCGGGTGCGACTCAAAGTCGCGCTCGGACTACCACTGGCCTTTTAATTTTCTTTTTCTATTCATATTTTAATGCCTCAACTGGATTAGTACGAGAAGCCCTGAAAGAATGAAACAACACAGTAAGTATAACAACAAGTAATGCAATAAAAAGGGCAACAACAAAAAACCAGAAATTAATGCCCACTTTATACGAGAAATTGCTTAACCACTTGTTCATAAAATAATACGTAATTGGAATCGCAAGTATTGAAGCCAACACAACCATGACAAAATTCTCCTTCAGAAATGAATAAATGATGGATTTTTCAGTACTTCCGAATACTTTTTTAATCCCGATTTCCTTTGTACGTGTTTTTGCAATAAACAGTGTTATAGCAAACAAACCTAAAGTTGCAATCAATAACGAGAATAAAGCGGAAATAGAAACAATAACACCCAGGTTCTTTTCCGACTCATAAATGCCTTTAATTACATCCTCAATGGTTTGGTATTGAAAAGGACGATCCGGAGCTATTGCCTTCCATTCTTTTTCAATTTTTGGAAGAAGGACATCTAACTTGCCGGGCATATAATTGATAGCCATGTGGTCAATAAATCTGTCATACAGATAAATGCTAAGCGGTGGAATATCTGCGCGGATTGTATGCAGGTTAAAATCATTTACAATCCCAATAATTGTTCTTCCTTCAAGTAGTTTTCCAATCGGGTCTTCAATTCCCAGGTCTTTTACGGCTTTTTCATTTATTAATACGCTATTTTTTAAATCGCTTCCAAATTTTTCAGAAAAACTACGGCCTTTAAGAACCTTAATTCCCATTGTTTCGATAAAGTTGTAATGAACAAAAAGTCCTTCCACATTCACCACTTTCGACGGGTCCTGAAAATTAGGAGTTCCCCCTATTGTAGATCCAAAGGCAGGAAGGTCGTCCATAGTTCCGGCCGCTGATTTTACTTCAGGAATAGAATTAACGCTATTGATAAATGCTTTATATTCTTTAAAATCACGCCCCATATCAACAAGAAGTATGTTATTGTTCTGATAACCTAAATCCTTGTTCAGAGCATATTTGTACTGCGACCGGATAATTAATGTCCCTGATATAAACGAACAGAAAATAACCAACTGTACTGTAATCAATACCGAGCGAAGAACAGGCTTTCCCTTACCCGAAACAGTGTTGTTTTTTAAAATACCAATAACATTCAGCCGCGACAAATAGGTTGAAGTGTATAACCCAGAGAAAAGGCCGATAACCAGAGCAAGCAACAGGTAAATCAGAATGTAAGAAACCAGATTTGATTGAATAATGTGAAGTTTTGTTTCGAACAACTCTTCGGCATAGTGTCTGATGAATAAAGCCAAACAGACAGCTATGGGCAATACAATCAACAACAAAAACACCGATTCCCCTAACATTTGTTTTTTTATGGATTTTATGGATGCCCCGTTTGTTTTCCGTATGGCAATTTCTTTGCTCCGGCCTGACGAAACAGCAGTAGAAAGAATAATATAGTTGAAAGCGGCCATGAGGATAATCAGGAATGCAATGGCAGAAAAAATCCGTATGTTTTTCATGTTTCCAATCTTTCCCGTATTAACCATGCCTGCAGAATGAAAATAGACATCGGAAAGACTTTGTAATGAAAAAGTCAGATGGAAACTTTCTTCATAATTTTTTGCCGCTATTGTTCTAAATTGTTCATTAACAGCAGCAGTATCTGTTTTCTCTTTTAAGAGAACCCAAATATTCCAATTGAACGGGTCCCAATTTACATCCGCGTCTGTAGTGTTGGAAGATTGGTTAATTTGATCAAGCGACCATTTTGTATTAACAAAACAGTCTGCCTGTATGGATGAATTATCAGGAAAATCATCAAAAACACCTTTTACCACAAAAAGTTGTTCTTTCCCTCCATTAGTGGCCATAATTTCTTTTCCAATAGGGTTTTCATCCGAAAAAAATATTTTTGCCTGTTTTTTTGAAAGCACAATGGAATTCGGATCGTCTAAAATGTTTTCTTTCGTCCCGGTTAAGGGAATATCAAAAATGCTGAAAAAGTCGGAATTGGTAGAAGCGGCCCGCCAAACAGAAATGAACTCATCATTCTTTTTTAGTTTGAACTGGCGATGGTACCTCATTGGTGCCGCATGTTCCACTTGCGGGAAACTACTCTTCATTTCTGAACTCAGGACATAAGGTACTAAGGGTTGTGTCAGTTTTGCACTGGAGTATGTTAATATCACCCTGTAAATTTGCTTTCGTTTATTAAAGCCATGGTTATAACTAAATTCGTTTATCACAAACAACAAAATGATAAACGATACTGCCAATGCCAACGAAAGCCCGAGGATATTAATCCCGGCAAATAATTTATTTCGCTTCAGGAACCGAAAAGCTGATTTTAAGTAATTTCTGAACATCGTATTTGATTTGGTTGTTTTCTTTCAGCAGATTCATGTATCAATTCGTACCCTATCACCTCCAACGCATTCAAACATATTGGGAAACGCAAAATATCTTCATTCTTTTTTTGCGTTTTCAGCCTGGCTGATCAATTCCTGAATTTCTTCCAACGAAATTTTTTCTTCCTGCACAAACATAGAAACGACCGAGGCATACGACTGGTTAAAATATTTACCCACCATGTTTTTAATGGTGTTCCTGCTAAATTCTTCCCGTGAGATAATGGCAAAATACCGGTGGGTATTTCCAAACTGTTCGTGGCCGACAAAACCTTTATCTTCCAACCCACGCACAATGGTGGAAATGGTGTTGTAGTGTGGTTTGGGATCAGCCATAAATTCAATAACGTCTTTGACAAACAACGGACCCTTTTCCCAAAAGAGTTCCATAATTTCTTCTTCCCGATTAGTCAGATGTTTCATAGTTGTAATGCTTTGATCAAATGTAACTATATTTTTTAGTTCATGAACTATATTTCATAGTTTATTTACTAAATATTTTAGTTTTAGAAATATTATAACAAAAACAGGGACCGAAGCCCCTGTTGAAATTCAATATTAGAATGATGAGTCAATCGCAAAGTATCTACCTTGTAGTTTCATCTTATATATAAGTTCTTGACATTGCTATTCCATTTTCCCCTGACTTTTTGCCAATGCCACCAATCCACCCATTGCTCCCAGGTTCATTGATTCCAAAGCTGAACTAGGCACAATCACCATCGAACCTTTTTCTTTTAATCCTTCAAACAGCATATTCATTCCACGTAAATGCAGGGCAACCGGATTATTGATATACTGAAGGCTGGCTTCGGCAAATTTTTCAGCAATTTCAGTTTCTGCCGTACCCAAAATCACACGAGCCTGACGTTCGCGTTGAGCCTGAGCTTGTTTGCTCATTGAATCTGCCAGATCTTTAGGAATGATAATATCTCTGATTCCAACGTTTTGGCAGGTAATTCCCCATGGATTAGTGTGTTCGTCAAGAATAATCTGAAGTTCTGATGATATTTTCTCCCGGTCGGAGAGTAAATCGGATAATTCATACTTGCCAATGGTATCTCTTAAACCGGTTTGTGCGATATACGTCACGGCCTGCACGTAATCCTGAACTTCGAGGGCTGATTTTTCAACATCCCAAACGGTCCAATAAACCACAGCATCAACATTTACTGGTACTGTATCTTTAGTCAGGGTTTCCTCAGCTTTAATACTGGTAACCCTAACTCTTTGATCAATATACTTAGCAATGCGGTCGACAATTGGAATAATCAGAAAAAATCCCGGGCCTTTTAGTCCTATAAATTTGCCCATTCTCAACACAACAGCCTTTTCCCATTGATCAGCGATGTGGATTGAAGAAGCAAGTAAAATTGAGACCAATATTCCGCCAGCGAGAATCGGAATATTAATGATTTGAAGATAAAATAATGCACTACAGACAGCACATAAAACAAGAAATAAAGTAACTGAAATTGGATTAAAATAGTTGTTAGTTTCCATTTGTTTGGTTTTTAAGTTCATCTATTATTTCATCTATTGTAAAGCCATAACTGAAGGTTATAGTTGTAAATTCCTGAATTATACTTTGAAGTTTATGTTTCCGTTCGGACTCAAACACTTTATTTTCGGTTGCGCTTATAAACGTGCCGGTTCCCTGCTGAGTTTCCAATATATCCTGAATTTCAAGCTCTTTATAAGCTTTTGCAACAGTATTTAAGTTAACTTTTAGTTCAACGGCTAATGCTCTTACCGTTGGCAGTTGCTCTCCTGTGGAGAGATTTCCTGATGCTATCCCAAATCTTATCTGGTCAATTATTTGTCTGTAGAAAGGGATTCCTGTTTTTGGATTTAGAACAAATTTTATCATGTCGTATTATTGTATTAGTTCTATAGTACAATATTACAACAATTATTTTAAAACAAAAAAAAATTAAGAACTTATTTTCATCAAAAAGAAAATCGCCCCTCTATCATTTTCAGGAAATAATAAAATCCTTAAAAACAAAACAGGGACCGAAGCCCCTGTTGAATATTTTATTTGATATGAAATTTGAAGATTAGTCGCGACTGGCAAACTTGGAAAGGAGGCGGAGCATTTCGAGGTATAGCCAGATTAAGGTAACCATCAGTCCGAAAGCGCCATACCATTCCATATATTTGGGAGCACGGGCGTTGGCACCCTGGGTAATCATATCGAAATCGAGAATCAGGCTGAGAGCTGCAATGGCAACAACGAATAAGCTGAAGCCAATTCCCATCCAGCCATTTCCATACATAAAGCCAAAATTAGTACCGAACATGCTGGCAATAAAGCTAACCAGATAAACCAAAGCTATACCTCCGGTTGCCGCCAATATGATCGTCCTGAATTTTTGAGTTGCACGAATAGTTCCCGAACGGTACAACAAAAGCATAATGAAAAATACGCCGAATGTGAGCGAAACTGCACGCATGACCAGTCCGGGATACATGGCTTCAAACATAGCCGAGATAGCTCCCAGGAATAATCCTTCAAAAACGGCATAAATCGGGGCAGTCATGGCAGCACGGCGAGGGCTGAAAGTAGTGATCAGCGCAGTAATTAAACCGCCAATAGCACCAACCATGGTCCATACCATAATTCCCTGAGGCATTACTCCCGGCAATGCTGGATCAATGGCACCAAAGAATTTACGCCAGGTGAACGTGGCAGCAAAAACAACAATCAGCAACATTAATCCTGTTTTATTTATGGTACCGTTCACGGTCATCACTCCCTCACTGGTACCTGCGGCCGATTGATTAAATATGTTCTTCCCAAAAACGGGATTCGATGATTTTGTAAGATCCATTGTTTTAAAATTTAAATTTCATTCCTGAAGTATAAAAACTGTACCAAAAATAGTCAGCCTTTTTGAATTCCGGTTCAATGTTAAGTATTCTTAACAAATGATTCCTGTACATATTCGCTTCTTAACTCAGATAAAATCAACGCTGCCAAACTTATACTTTCCTCTGAATCAATAGCTTTAAGTCCTTCTGCAAATTGAATGGCGATTTCGTTTAATTGTTTGCTCTTCATTCCGAGCAAAATAAACGAACGGTAAAAAACCTGTTTCAATTTTGGATCTTTCGACAAAGGTGACAAAACGTCAAAGAATGGTTCAAAAAGTTCGTCCATTTCTGACTTTTCTGCAATAGCCAGCCGTCCCATCAGATTCAGACCGGCAAATCGAACCAGATGTTTCTTTCCCAGGCACCATTCCAGTGATTTGACAAAGGCAAATTTTGTTTTCGACCACAAATAGGTATTCAGCGTTTCAGCGATTTCGGTGGTTTCCATACTTTTTGTCCAGTAATCCATCTGCTCTTCAGTCACTTCAGAAGGAACATCAAGCATAGCTGCCAGAATCATGGTTTCACGCCATTGTTTGTTCCAGAGTTTTAGTGCAAGCAAATGATTGGATTGATACTGTTTAGCTATTTCGCGTAAAGAAACGATGGATGCCCCCCAGTTTAATTTGTAAGTGAGGCCTAGCTGTTTCATTTGCTCAACTGTTTCACCATTTTTGGCCAGACGTATTTTGGTGAGTATCTGACGAAATTCACGATCCTGTTTGGGGTCATCAATGATAAAATCCATGCTTAAATCAAGTAAAAAGTAATGAGAAATGAGAAAAAAGTAAAAAACGATTGGTTGAAATTTCTGTCACCAATTAATAAATTACGTATTCAATCACGATAAAAACTACTGACAAAAGTAAAGAATAAAGCAAATGCTGCTTCACGTTCAGATACTCGCTTATTCTCAACCCACAATTTTGCCTGACGAAAACCATCAGAACCAATTTTTCAAGAATATAGGCACAAACAGTTCCATAGGCGACTCCGGGCAAGCCCCAAAGCTGCACAAACCAAAGACTAAAAGCAACATTGGCGACAATTTCGATCACTGAAGTCCACATAATTGCCCTGGTTTTCTGCAGTCCAATCAGGATAGTTTGTGGGAACAAAAGCCGGCTTACGATCAGCAATAAATAAATATTAAATATGGTGGCGCTTCCGGCAAAGTTGACATTGAAAATTACGGGGAATGCCCAATGCGAAAGGAACATGAGTAATCCGGACAAAGGAAATAACCAAAAACCGAGCTGTTGCGAATTTAGCTTGATCTTTTCCAGATTGAATTTCAAAGCAGACTTGTCGGCGAAACCGGGCAACATGGATGCGCTGAACGCGTTGGCCAACAAGAGCACCAACGGAAATTCACGTGCCCCATACCGAAAAACGGCAAAAGTGGCATCGTCGAAATAAGAGGTAATAATAAACCCATCGATATATTGTGCCGATCCACTCAGAAACATGGAAAGAATCAATGGTGAAGCATATTTCAGATGGTTGCTGATCAACAAAAAATCCGGAATGGGACTTGAATTACGAAACAACAAAACCAAGAGCCAAATAAACCTGAAAACTGCGCTGAGAACTAGTCCAATCAGGCTGTACTCAATACTAAAACCGAGAACAGGTGGCAAAATAACCAGTAGAAACATCAGAAAAAAGGAAATGATGCCATATATAAGCATCTTCTTTCCCTGCTTTTTGATCAGGTAGATGTATTCGACCAGGCTGGCCGGCGAAGATATCAGGACATAAATGAGCAGATATTTCAGGAATGGAACTGGCGATCCTTTTAGTAAAAATCCAGAAATGGAATGTTCAAAGAGTAAAAGAAAAAGGACAGCTAAACCGGAAAATGCCAAAAGCAGGTAAAATACACTGAACAGTGCTGAGGATTTTTGAGAAACTGAATGTTCTCCAAGTGATGGAAGAAATCCCTGAATCAGTCCGTTAAGCCAGAAAAAACTAACAGCGCCAGCCAGTAACAGAAAAGTTTCGTATTGGCCTATTTCGGAAGTTGTCAATCCCGATTTGGTGAAAACTACCCCAATCAAAATTAGGGTCGAAAATCGGATAAGCTGAAAAATCTGCAGGGCAGATATCTGGGTAATTTTAGTGGAAACGGTAAAAATTCTCATTTAAATTATTAATGTTCTCAAACTGCAGAAAAAAATTAGATTATCTCCAAATTCCACAATGCTTTCAGAAATTGCTCTGCCGGAATAATTTCGATACCATTCATCATTCTTGAATATTTATCTAAAGAAACAATAATTGCCCGGGCTTGCGGAAAATCTTCTTTAAATGCTTTCAATCCTTTTAGATGACGCGATTTCACCTCGTCGGTTGATTTTACTTCGATAGCAATGCGTCCATTCCCAATTATCGCATCCACCTCATATCCTGAACTTGTTCTCCAATAGGTAATATTTTCAACTGACTGTGTGTAACCTAAATAGGCAATTAATTCCTGAATTATTAAATGCTCGAATGAATGACCAAAAATTTCTGTCCCGGGTAATATGTTTTTTCGATTCAATAAATAATTGGCAATACCAACATCAAAAAAGTAAAATTTAGGCGCCAGAATTGCCCTGCGTTTTACAGTAGCAGTAAAGCCGGGAATGAGATACCCAATCAAAGTATCATTCAAAATTTCAAAATAATCTTTTACCGTCCGATGATCGATGCCGCAATCCTGTGCAATGTTTTTATAAACAATCATTTCACCATTACTCATTGCGGCAACCTCCAGAAAACGGGAAAAAGATTTTAAATTTCTGGACAAAGCTTCTTCCCTAATTTCCTCATTCAGATAAACTCCAATATAGGCGCGAAATCGTTCCCATGGATTACTAATCATATAGTGCCTTGGTATCAAGCCATTGTTTACTGCTTTAACCAGATCGAAATCAGGAATTTCGGAGCTGACTAACGGAAATAGTATTTTCCTCAAAGCTCTACCTCCCAACAAGTTAGCACCACTTCTAATTAATTTACGAGGACTCGACCCGCTCAAAATAAATCGAAGCTTTTTTCTGTGAATCAATGCATGTATTTCATCTAAAAGCTGTGGCACTTTTTGTATCTCATCAATAATCACCAAATCACCTTCTTTCATCGATTCCAATTCCTCACTTAACAATGAAGGCCTACGCAGGAACCGCTCAAATTCTTTCGCTTGTAATAAATCATAGTATCTGGCTTGGGGATAGATTTGTTCAAGTAAAGTTGTTTTACCAACCTGGCGTGCTCCCCATAAAAAGACACTGTCATTATTTTCATCTTCTAACGATAATTTGCGGATATACATATCAACAATTGCTAATATATCATGATAAAATCACATTTAATGATTCAAATATAGAAATTAATCTTCGATAACCCATTTATTTTCAGTCGAAAATATAAAAGCAATCGATGGAAATGAATTTACAACGCTCAAACTGTTGTTCTATCTGACATATCTTATTGAACGTGAATGTCCAAGTGTACAAACTAACGTTTACTTTTAAGGTAGTTTAAATCAAAATAAGGTATTTCTTCGCTAAGAACTTCCTCTATTAAATTAATAGACTGCTTTTCTCCTTTCCTCTACCCCATACTTCCGGCTACCACGGTATAACAATCGTCTGGATTTAAATATTGCCGGGCCAGTTTCATCAGTTCTTCCGGAGTAATGTTCCGCAAAGTATCCAGGTAGCGGTCGTAAAAAGTATAATCAAGTCCAAAATCGTTGATGGCTTTAAAGCTTCCGGCAAGGGCAAACGGACCATCGAAATCGCGCAGGAATTCGCCCAACAGGTAACTTTTTAGCGTCGCCAGTTCGCTTTCCGAAACCGGTTCAGTTTGAAGGCGGTTCATTTCAAAAGCAATTTCTTTGCGGGTGGGTTCAACATATTCGTTGCCAACCTCAGTTGAAATAATCAGGTAACTGGCATACTTCAACGAGAGCACAAAACTACCAATTCCGTAAGTATAACCCTTTTCTTCACGAATATTGGCCATCAATCTCGACCCAAAGTACCCTCCAAAAATGGTCACCAAAATGGATAATGGGATATAGTCAGGATGAGATTTCGAAACCCACATCTTCCCTACCCTGATGGCTGACTGCGATCCGTTGGCCTTTTCGACATGATGAAACTTCTGCGGTGAAGGTTTCATCACGAATTCAGCTGCCGGTACTAATTTTTGATTCCAGTCGCTTCCACCAAAATGAGTTTCCAGAAGATCCAGTACCGATTCATCAATCCGTCCGGCTGCAATAATCCGGCAATTTCCAGAGTGATAATAGGTTTGGTAGAATTGAACCAGCATCTCACGATTAATCTGATCAAAATCTTCCAGCTTATTATTCATCGCATAGGGATGTTCTTCTCCAAACATAACCTGTGTAAATTTCTTCTGGCAAAGCGTGCGGACCTTTTCGTTTTCAAGCAAAAATTTCTGTTTGTTTTTATCAATCAAAACTTCCAGTTCATACTCCGGAAAAACTGAATGTTTCAGCATATTTTCAGTTACTTCAAGTATAGCTGGCAAATGCTTCCCTAAACTGACAACATTGGCATAGCCATAATTCTGATCAGCTACTAGCTGAATATATGCACCGTAAAAATCGAATCTCTCGGCAATTTCGGATGCCGAGAAATTACGGCAACCTTCTTCCAGCATTGAATTGCACAAACTGGACACCAGATTGGAGGATTGAAACCAGGTTCCGGCTTCAAAAATAAAATCAATTTTAACCACGTCCTGCGAACCGGCGTTAATGAAATAAACCGGAATACCATTGGATAACAGACGCTTTTCGGCCTGAACCATGTCGATATGCTCAATGGGATTAACGATGGGTTGTTTTGTACGATTCAGCATTTTCTACTTTTTAGCAATGTAATTTAAAACGGAGCAGTTTTCGGGGAGAAACAGTTGTTGAGAAACTTCCTGGATATACGATGCGGTTACCGAATGATACAACTGAACTTGCGAATTGATTAATTCGGCATCCTGCAAAATTTCATTGGTCGCCAGGTTCATCGCCTTTGTCAGGTAATTCATTTCTGCATATTCGATGTTGGCTTCCATTTTATTTTTCACTTTTTCAAGCTCATATTCCGAAACTTTTTCCTGTTTCATCCGGTCGAGTTCTTGTTCAATCGCTTTGCGTGCTGTTTCAATAGAAATTCCATTACTTGGTTTTCCTGAAACAATAAACAATCCCGGCTCATAATCTCCTGAAAGATAAGCATCTAATTCGGTAAATAATTTCTCTTTTTGAACCAGGTTCTGATACATCCTCGAAGAATTGCCATTAGAAAGCACATCTGAAATGAGATCAGTTGCATAATACGCCGGATCTAATCTCTCGGGCATGTGATAGGCCATGTAAATGGTATCATTCGGCACATCGCGGACTACAGTTTGCTCCCTTATTTCGGTTTGTTCAGGCTCCTGCGCAATATTTCGGGGCTTTACATTCCGGCTTGGAATCGGACCAAACCAGTGTTCTGCCATTGTAACAACCTGGTCAAATTGCACATCACCGGTAACCACCAGAACCGCATTGTCTGGCGCATAATGAGCAAAGAAAAAGTCTTTCACCTGCTGCATGGTTGCCTGTTCAATATGACTGATCTCACGACCAATGGTTGGCCACTGGTAGGGATGAACTTTATAGGCAAGCTGGCGCAGCAAAGGCCAAACATCGCCGTAGGGTTGATTGAGGTAACGCTGCTTGAACTCCTCAATCACCACATTCCGTTGGACTTCAAGGCTCGATTTTGAAAAAGCCAGTTCGAGCATACGGTCAGATTCGAGCCAAAATCCGGTTTCTATGTTGTTCTTAGGCAGTGTCAGGTAATAATTCGTCAGGTCGTTCGATGTAAAAGCATTGTTATCGCCACCGGCCTTCTGCAGAGGTTCGTCGTACGACGGAATATGCTTTGAACCACCAAACATCAGGTGCTCAAATAAATGCGCAAACCCTGTCCGATCTGGATGTTCGTCGCGTGAGCCTACATTATAGCAGACATCCACAGCCACCATCGGAGTAGTTTTATCCTGATGGACAATCACCGTCAGCCCATTTGCTAATTTGGTTCGTTCAAAATGTATCATAAAGAAAAAAGTATTTGAAAATGAGCTAATTTGAAAATTTGAAAATTTGAAAATTGTCGGACAATTACTTTTGATTTTCAAATTTTCAAATCGTTTAATTACCGAATTAAATAATTGTCGAATCGTCTAATCTGGTTTTTGCCTGCTGGTATTCAAAAATCAAGTTGTCCATGATGGTTTTTACGGGCAGTACTTCGCTGATTATTGCCGAAACCTGGCCTATCTCTAGTTCTCCTTCCACCAAATCGCCTTCGAACATACCTTTTTTTGCACGTCCCTTACCCAATAAAGACCGAAGAACAGACCCATCTGCCCCTTGTTCTTCCAGTTTGTCCACAGCCTGAAAGAATTCATTTTTAATCAGCCTCACCGCCCCTATTTTTTTCAAGACAAGCTTTGTATCACCTTCATTCAGTCCTGTAACCAGTTTTTTGAAATCCTGATGAGCCGATGATTCTTCAGAAATGGCAAACCTTGACCCGATTTGAACCCCTTCGGCGCCCAAAGCCAGTGCTGCCAGCATCGCTTCGCCGGTTCCAATTCCTCCGGCGGCCAGCAAAGGTAAGGAAGTGACTTTACGAACAGCAGGAATCAACGTCATGGTGGTGGTCTCTTCTTTTCCGTTGTGTCCACCGGCTTCAAAACCTTCGGCAACAATAGCATCAACACCTGCTTCTTCGCATTTCAAAGCAAAAGCAGAACTGGCAATAACATGAGCAACTATAATACCATGTCCTTTCAGCCATTCGGTACACTTCTTCGGACTTCCGGCAGAAGTAAACACTACCGGAACATGCTCTTCTACAATAATATTCAGAATAGTTTCCAATTCAGGATAAAACAAGGGAATGTTAACTCCAAAAGGTTTATCGGTGGCTAGTTTGGTTTTCTGAATATGCTCACGAAGCGTTTCGGGATGCATCGATCCGGCGCCAATCAATCCCAAGCCTCCGTTATTGCTAACTGCCGAAGCCAACCGCCAACCGCTGCACCAAACCATTCCGGCCTGAATGATTGGATATTTTATACCGAAAAGTTTGCAAACACGGTTCTCCATAAATGTTAAAATTCTGATTTTTCTGAATGGCAAAGGTATAAGAAAGAAATGAATTCTCAGACTATTCTATTTGTGCAAAATATGTATATTTGCAATATGATTGCAAATATACATGAATATGATCATCCCACGAAAACTCACATTACACATTCAAAATATGCTCAGGCAGTTTCCTGTTGTTTCCGTAACAGGGCCACGCCAATCAGGAAAAACAACATTATTAAAGAATGTATTCACCGATTTTCAATATTTTAATCTTGAACGGATTGATCTAAGAGAAATGATTTTAAGTGACCCAATGGGCTTTCTGAAATCGACTGGGCCACATGTAATTTTTGACGAGGCGCAAAATGTTCCTGAACTTTTTAGCTATATTCAGGTCGTCTCAGATGAAAGAAATACTCCGGGACAATACATTTTATCAGGCTCGCAAAGTTTTCTTCTAAACGAACGGATTTCCCAATCCCTGGCAGGGAGAGTAAATATTAATCACTTATTACCTTTTGATATTACTGAATTACCAGCCATTAAAAATCAGGATATTTGTCAAACCATTCTAAACGGATTTTATCCAAGACTCTATGATTATCAAATTGCAGCAAACGACTTTTACCCTTCCTATTTGCAAACCTATATTGAAAGAGATGTCAGAACATTAAAAGTTATAGATAATCTGAATACGTTTACCCGGTTTTTAGGTCTGTGTGCCGGCCGGATCGGACAGGTTTTAAATCTGACGTCATTGTCAAACGATGCCGGAATAGCCGTCAATACAGCAAAGTCATGGCTTTCGTTGCTGGAATCCAGTTTCATTGTCTATCAATTACAGCCTTATCACAAAAATTTCAACAAACGATTAATCAAATCGCCAAAACTATACTTTTATGATACTGGAGTAGCTTGTTCATTGTTGCGGCTTACAAGTCCGGAGATGGTTAACACCCATTACTTATATGGAGCATTATTCGAAAATCTTGTAATAAGCGAAATCATTAAATGCCAGAACCATTCCGGGAAAAAGCACTCGGTTTATTATTGGAGAGAAAGTAACGGAATAGAAATAGATTGTATCATTGAAAAGGAGAATAACCATATAATAGCCCTTGAAATAAAAGGAGGCCAGACATTTACCAAAGACTATATGAAAAATCTCAGAAATTTTCAATCAAATGACGATTCCATTCAAAAGAAAATTATTTACAGAGGCGATGAAAACACAACCATCTCTGATGTTCAGTTAATAAGTTGGAATAAGTTTGACATATTCCTAAATGAATTGGTCTGAAATTGACAGGAAATGAATGCATTGAAATTGAAACTGTTTAGAAACTGTCCATTCTGCACCACTTCAGCGCTTTTGCTTTACGCTTCCTCAACAATCACTTTTTCGAGTTCGGTGGTGAGTTGAACAATGGAAATCCGGTGCATCAGTTCACCATTAACGGCCAGTGAAATGGTACCCTTTTCCTCAGAAACCACAACAGCCAACGCATCGGAAACCTCTGAAATTCCAATTGCTGCGCGGTGCCGAAGTCCCAGGTCCGGATCAAGATCGTGCCGCTCTGTTATCGGCAGAATACAGCGGGCTGCAGCAATTCTGTTACCCTGAATAATCATGGCGCCATCGTGTAACGGCGTATTTCTGAAAAAAATCGTTTCGATGAGTGAAGATGATATCCGGGCATTTATTTTTTCTCCAGAGCGAATAATCTCTTTCAGTTCGGAATTATGAGGAATTACTATGAGGGCGCCCGTTTTTGAGCGCGACATATTATCGCAGGCCATCACTATTTCCCTGATTTGCTGATTCGATGCGGGTTTAAAATTTTCTGAAGCAAAAAGTTTTTCGAGCCCAAAGCTTCTGCTAAGCTGGTAATTGGTTCCGATCAGGAGCAAAAACCGTCGGATTTCCTGCTGAAAAACCACGATCAAAGCCAGCACTCCTACTCCAATAAATTGTCCCATCAGTGTTCCAAGCAATTCCATGTTCATGGCTTTAATCACCAGCCAGGCCACATATACAAGGAAAAAGCCGATAAAAATACTGAACGCGACAGTTCCTTTAATGATCCGATACATCTGGTAAAGAAGGAAAGCAACCAACAAAATATCGATTACATCTAAAACCCGTATGGTGATAAAAAGTGCCATAGAATAAAGGAAAAAGGAAAAAGTAAAGGAAAACACTTCGAGACAAAGATATGGTGATTAATTGCACTCCATTTAAAAATAGGACTTAAAATTGAACAAACGGAATTCAACCGCTTTCAAACACGTTTTATTTTGATGTTGTCCGAACCATATTGAGAATTCGAACAGCTTCAACAGCTTCACTCACATCATGAACCCGTAAAATATCGGCGCCACCCATTAATGCAAGAGTGTTAACCACTGAAGTTCCGTTAAGCGCATCCTCAGGTTTGGTATTCAGCAATTTACAGATCATCGATTTACGTGAAACGCCAACCATCAGTGGCAATTGAAAAACCTTAAACGAGTCGAGCCGGTTTAAAAGTTCGTAGTTGTGGTCAAGATTTTTTCCAAACCCAAAGCCTGGATCGATGATCACATCTTTCACTCCGGCTTTAGTTAGTTTTTTAACCTGTTCGGTAAAAAACATGGAAATATCACGAATGATATCGCCATATTCAGGGTTCTGTTGCATTTTGAGCGGAGTGCCCTGCATGTGCATCAAAACATAAGGAACTCCAAGTTTTCCGATTGTATCAAACATATGATCATCAAAATTTCCACCTGACACATCGTTTACCATACATGGGCCACACTCTTCAATAACTTTCAACGCCACCCACGAACGATAGGTATCAATGGATATAAATGCGTTGGGAAATTCCTTTTTCACTGCCTTGACCGCCGGAAGTAACCTTTCAATCTCATCTTTGGTCGAAATCCCTTCAGAACCAGGCTTAGTTGATACAGCGCCAATGTCAATTACAGCTCCACCCTGTTCCAGAATTTCTTCAGCCCGTTTCACTACTTTCTTTTCAGTTTTATACTTTCCACCATCAAAAAAAGAGTCGGGAGTTACATTGATAATGCCCATTACAACAGGTTGTGACAGGTCAAGTAATCGTCCGTTCAGGTTGATAGAATTCTTACGTTTAAGAAATTTAGTGGCAGTTGATGTGATTAACATACGATAATTATTAGAGCTCTTAAAATCATGTGCTACACAAAAGTAAAATAAAATGCACTCAAAATACACATTAATTTAATACTTTTATGCCACTAAAAATTACGATAATCATGGATAAAACAAGCCGGCAATACGATCATATAATTACTGTTTGTCAGGATATTTTCACCAAAAAGATGATGGATTACGGCATTTCCTGGCGAATTTTACGCCCCAGTTCGATGACCGACCAAATATACATCAAAGCTCAACGAATCAGGAGTATTGAACAAAAAGGAATTAGCAAAATTGATGAAGGCGTTCGTTCAGAATATATTGGGATTGTCAATTACTGCATCATGGCTTTGATACAGCTCGAAAAAGGAATCTCCGAAAGTGATGACCTTACCAACGAAGAAACCCAGAGTTTATATCAACACCATTTCAGGGAAGCCAAGGATTTGATGATGGCCAAAAATCACGATTACGACGAAGCCTGGCGCAATATGCGAATGAGTTCATATACCGATCTGATTTTAATGAAACTGAAACGCACGAAACAAATCGAAGACAATTTGGGAAAGACTTTGATTTCGGAGGGAATTGAAGCCAATTACCTCGACATGATCAATTATGCCGTTTTTGCGTTAATTAAGATTGAATTCTAAAACAACCGTTCATGTTGAAACATATTTCACGCATACTGCTCGGATTAACTTTTGTGTTCTCCGGATTTGTTAAAGGGATAGATCCCTGGGGCTCAGCCTACAAATTCACCGATTATTTCAATGCATTCCAAATGCCCTGGCTGACCAGCCTTGCTTTTGCCTTGGGTATTCTGCTTGCTGCTGCTGAGTTTTTTCTTGGCCTGGCGATGGTTTTTAATTTTTTTATCCGAATTACAAGCTGGTTTATTCTTGCTTTCATGATATTCTTCACCGGGCTGACCTTTGTACTCGCCCTGACCAACCCGGTAACCGACTGTGGCTGTTTTGGTGATGCGCTGGTCATTACCAACTGGCAAACATTTTACAAAAATATAGTTCTGCTCGCTTTGGCAATTTTCGTATTTAAACAACGGAATAATTTCAAGAGCAAAAACGGGCCAATACTTTCTATAGCTATGACGGGAATGACGTTGGTGGTATATTTTTACCTTGTTGCATACTCCTATAACCACCTTCCTATCATCGATTTCAGCCCTTACAAAGTGGGTGTAAATATTCCTGATGCCATGAAAATTCCGGAAGGGGCTCCGAAAGATATTTATGAGAACAATTTGGTTTATAAAAACCTGAAATCAGGCGAAGAAAAGGAATTCACTGAAGCCAACTATCCCTGGCAGGATACGCTGAACTGGAAGTTTGTAAAGATGGCCGAACAAAAACTGATTCAAAAAGGATACAAACCACCTATTCATGATTTCAGAATTGAAACTTCGGAAGGTGAAGATATTAAAGACTTTTTCCTTTACGATGAAAAAGGCACATTCATCGTGATTGCCCACAACCTTCAGAAATCGAACAAAGAAGGAATGGCAAAGATGGCTGCGCTGGCTGTTGATGCGAAACGTAAAGGATACAATTTCATTGGATTAACCGCTACGTCGCCGGATAGTTTTGAAGCATTCAAAAACGAAACGGGCGCTCAATTCGACTTTTTTAATACCGACGAAATCACACTTAAAACCATTGTTCGTTCCAATCCCGGTCTTATTCTGGTAAAAAAAGGAACTATTCTGGCAAAATACCATTTTAACGACACCCCGAAATCCGAAGAACTGGAGGACCAGATTCCAAGATAATTATACTAAAAACCGGATTTTACCGTTCGGATAAAAAGCTGAATCCTGAGAATTATGCGCAAACTGTTTATCCTGATTATTCTTCTCGCAAGTATTTATCCCAAAGCTTTTAGCCAGATTGGCGGCGAATCGACCTACGACTTTCTGAACCTGACCAATTCAGCCAGAATGGCGGCTTTGGGTGGAAATCAAATTGCGCTCAGTGACTCGCTCGACCTCAATGTTTCCTACAATAACCCATCTCTGTTAAGGCCTGAAATGAAGAACATGCTGGCTTTAAACTACGTCGATTACTTTGCAGGAATTAATTACGGTTATGCTGCTTATTCCTTTGACACTCCCCTACCCGGAAACATTGCTGTGGGTATGCATTACATCAACTATGGCAAATTTGTGGAAACGCTTCCGAATGGAGAAAAAACCGGGGCAACTTTTAATGCTGCGGAATATGCGCTAAACATCATCTGGTCGCATGAATACAATCGGTTCACTTATGGCATCAACCTGAAACCGATACTTTCATCCTTCGAAAACTACCAGTCTATTGGTTTTGCCGCCGATTTAGGATTAAGCTATTTCAGTAAAAACAGATTTTCTGTCGCTTCACTGGTTGCCCGAAACATTGGAACTCAAATTACCACTTATTATGAAGGAGCAGCGAGAGAATCCATTCCTTTCGACCTTCAGTTTGGAATTTCGAAAAGACTTCAACATGCACCAATAAGGTTCGCTGCAACCATGCAACATCTTCAGAAATGGGATCTGGCCAAACCTGTTGAAGACAACACCGGAATCTCACCTGTTTTTAAAGAAGAGAACTTTACAAAAAAATTTATGCGCCATCTCGTCCTTGGAGTAGAATTGCTTCCTTCACCCAATTTCACTATCCGCGCAGGTTATAATCACCAGATCAGACAGGAACTGCGCTTGGACGAAAAGCTATCAACAGTAGGTTTTTCATGGGGATTTGGGGTCCGGATTTCCCGGTTTCAACTTAGCTACGGATCGGCAAGGTATCATTTGGCCGGTGCCAGCAATTTGATTTCGGTGGCGATCAATTTGGGCGAAGGGTTTGTGAGAAAGCAATAATCATGTTTGGATCAAATAACAATTAAAGGACTAAACGCTCCAACTTTTCAGCAACGCAGCAGATTTACTTTTAAACAAAAGCTTTCGCTGATAAAAATCAAAGGTTATCCCGAATATCCTGTGTTCCTTTGTGCTTCAACTAAAAATCAACACGATGACCTTTGTCCCAAACGATAAAATTTTCAGCCTGAAATGGTTTCGCGATTACAGCATGATTTTAAAAAGCCGATCATTTTCTGGTGATTGATATAACGGTTAATGAACAACTCATTTTACGATTGACAAACGAATATATTTTTGTATTTTCGTCAATCGTAATAGACAAAAACTCTTCATAATCAACAAATGTCAATCATGATAGACGAAATTTTAAAAGCAAGACCATTTATTCCCCGAACAGTTTATACTGATCGTATCAAGCCGTTTATCGATAAAGAGATCATTAAGGTTATTTCGGGGCAGCGTAGGGTTGGGAAAAGTTATATTCTTTTTCAACTGATAACTGAAATCAGACAGGCAAATCCATTGGCCAATATTATTTATATTAATAAAGAGTTAAACCCTCACGAACATATTACGGATGCTGATATTCTGTATTCGTATGTGAAAACGAATTTGGCCGCAACTACCAAAAACTACCTTTTTATTGATGAGATTCAAGAGATTCAACATTTCGAAAAAGCGCTCCGAAGCCTTCTGGTAGAGAACTGTTGTGATATATTTTGTAGTGGCAGCAATGCCAATATGCTTTCAGGAGAATTGGCTACCTTTTTAGCCGGAAGGTATATTGAATTTACTGTGCATTCGCTTGGATACGATGAGTTTTTAAATTTCTTCCAATTAGAAAATTCAACTGAAAACCTGAATAAATATCTGACAGTTGGTGGGATGCCCTATATGAAAGTAATAGGTCTGGAAGAGTATTCTGTATTTGAATATTTACGCAATGTGTATTCTACCATCCTGTTGAAAGATGTTGTTGCCCGCGAAGGAATACGGAATATTCAATTTTTGGAAAACCTGATCGAATACCTTGCCGACAATGTTGGGAACCTGTTCTCGGCCAGTAATATTGCCAAATATCTTAAGTCTCAACGCGCCACTATTTCAACGCAAATTGTGTTGAATTACCTGAAACCTCTAACCAACGCCTTTTTTGTTTATAAAGTGCCCCGTTTTGATATTTCCGGATTAAAAATATTTGAAGTAGGCGAAAAGTACTATTTCGAAGATATTGGTTTACGGAATTGCATCCGGGGATTCGACCGAAGGAAAGATATCAATAAAGTCATGGGAAATGCTGTTTATCTTTATTTACTCCGTTTGGGATACAAGGTATTTGTTGGGCAATTAGGCAGTTCGGAGATTGATTTTGTTGCCGAAAAAAACGGGAACACAATATATGTTCAGGTAGCATATATGTTGATTGATGAGAATATTGTGAATCGGGAATTTGGAAATTTGATGAAAATCGGAGATAACTATCGCAAATTTGTCGTCACTATGGATGAATACAATGCAGGGAGTAATTATCACGGAATTGAACAAGTTCATCTGAAAGATTTTCTCCTGAATAATTTGTAAGTAAATAACTTTTGTATTCCCTTTAAAAATCTTCACCATGACCTTTGTTCCAAACGATAAAATATTCAGCCTGAAATGGTTTAGAGATTACAGCATGATTGTAATCGGCGCCTTTATTCTGGCCGTAGGGTTTGTTTACTTCATTTCGCCTCATAGGATAGTTCCCGGCGGAGTTTACGGTATCGCTATCGTAGTGCATTATATGACCCAGGGCATGTTTACTTTTTGGCCTGAAGGTATCCCGATTGGGTTATTTGGGTTGGTGCTGAATATTCCCCTAACCATTGCCGGAATAAAAATTCTGGGCCCTCGGTTTGGCGTAAAGACGGTGGTCGGATTCGTACTTTCATCTGTTTTTATGGATGTTATTACCTACCTGCGTGTTGATGGTGATGCCCCTTTGGTACCCGATATTCTCCTTTCGTGTGTTTTTGGAGGTGTGTTGATTGGATTCGGACTTGGGCTTATTTTCAAGGCCCGTGCTACTTCAGGAGGATCAGATATCATTGCCATGATTATTGCCAAATATACCCGAATGCAACTCGGTCAGTTAATGATTTATGTGGATTCAACTATAGTTCTGCTAAGTCTGGTTGCTTTCAAAGACTGGCAAATTCCACTTTACTCGTGGGTGGTCATTTACATTACCGGTCGTGCCATCGATTTGGTACTGGAGGGTGGCGATTATAACAAAGCCTTACTGATTATTTCTGAAAAACACGATGAAATCAGGCACAAAATATTAGTCGATCTGGAACGTGGCGGAACCTACCTGAAGGGCAGCGGAATGTTTACCGGAAACGACAAGCAAATTATTTACACCGTGGTGAGCCGTCGCGAAGTGGCTATTCTGGAGGAGTTTATCAGCGAAATTGATCCGGATGCTTTCATTACGGTTATGGACACTCACGAAATTCTGGGCGAAGGGTTTCAGTCGCTCAAACACAAAGTTGCGGAATAAAAAAGTTGCGAGTTTCGGGTTACGAGTTACGGTTTACGAGTTACGAGTTAAATTCGAGTCATTGATTGTCATTATTAAAACAAAGAATGACGTGATACAAATAACCACGATTGAATAATATTGACCACTTGCCGCCATATTAAATTTCAGAATCATCGATAGAATTTAAGCTTCACATTACAATTATGGTTTAGTAATTTCTTAAATTTGGTTTCGCCCTTGTTTCCAAAAATCTCACTAGCCATGAAACGATTCTTACTTTCGGTTTTTATTCTGCTTTTCTTCATTTTTCAATTGAAGGCCCAGAAAGTAGGTCTGGTATTGAGTGGTGGTGGAGCTAAAGGGCTTGCACACATTGCAGTAATCAAAGCTCTGGAAGAAAACGGCATTCCGATTGACTACATAGCCGGAACTTCGATGGGCGCCATAGTCGGTGGAATGTATGCAGCCGGCTATTCGGTTGAGGAAATTGAACAGCTATTCAAATCAGAGCAGTTCAAATTCTGGTCAACAGGAAAAATTCAGGAAGAATACCGCTATTACTATCGCGAGTTGGAAGAAGATCCCTCATGGCTTGAACTCGATTTATTAAAAGCAGAAGATAAAATAAAAATACTTCCTCCCACCAACCTCATTCCTGAAGAGCAAATGGATTTTGCGTTTATGGAATTATTTTCATCGGTAACAGCCATCAACAAAGGCAATTTTAACGATCTGTTTATTCCATTCTTTTGCATTGCCACTGACGTTCACAACAACCGTGAAATGGTGCTCCGGCAGGGCGATTTGGGCGAAGCCATACGTGGCTCAATGACTTTCCCTTTTTATTTCAAACCAATTGAGATTAATGGTTCACTGGTTTTCGATGGAGGAATACTGAACAACTTCCCGGTAAAAAACATGAAAGAACTTTTCAATCCTGATCTGATTATCGGGCATAATGTAGCCAACAATCCTGAAAAGCCAGATCCTGACAATATTATGGCTCAGATTGAAAATATGATTTTGCAGAATACCGAATATAAGATTGATCCGAAGGATGGATTCCTGATGGAAACTACCTTTAACCATATCGGATTGCTCGATTTTAAAAAAATTGACCTCATTGAAAAAGGTGGTTATGAAACTGCAAACAAGCAGATGGAAGCTATAAAAGCACGTATTGCACGCCGCATCAGGCCAGAAGAACTTAAGAAAAAAAGGGAACAGTTCAACCTGAAAAAACCTCGTCTAATTTTTCAGAATATTCAGGTTGAAGGAGTTGAAGATGCCATGCAGCGTAAATTCATAATACAAAGTCTCAAACACAATTCAAATGTTATCGACATAAGGGAACTTAAAAAAGGGTATTTCAAACTCGTGGCCGATCATCAAATCAAATCCTTGCGCCCGATTTCGCGTTACAATCCAGAAACAGGTTATTTCGATCTTCATCTGATCGTAAAACCGAACAATCCGATGCAGGTTAAATTTGGAGGCAATATATCGACCCGGCCAATTAACCAGGGTTTTCTGAGTGGCGATTACCGTATGTTTAAAGAACGATCGTACACGTTTAGCACCAACATGTATTTTGGGAGGTTTTACAGTTCGCTAAAAGCCGGTGCCCGGATAGATTTTCCAACCGTCACGCCCTTTTACATGGCTGGATATTTTACGCTTAACCGGTGGGATTACTATTCATCAACAACCGAATTCGTTTTTGAAGATGTCAGGCCCCCCTATATTATTCAGAATGAAAGTAATTTCAGGGCTGAAATGGGTTTTCCGCTCTCAACACGGGGGAAAATAACTTTTGGTGGCTCCTGGTCCAATGCCAACGACAAATATTACCTTACTGAATCAATCAAAGAGTCTGATACTCCTGATCATACTTCTTTTGAAGCCGTTACAGCATCAACCAATATTCTGTCGAATTCGTTCAACGACAAGCAATATCCCACTGAGGGAATCTCGTCATGCCTTTCCCTGAACTACATTTCAGGAAATGAAGAAAATAAACCTGGAACTACCTCGAATAATCCGGTTGAGAAAAGATTTAATCACAATTTTTACCTCATGAAAGGAAGTCACGAAAGGTACTTTAAAATCAATAAATCCTTCACACTCGGATTGATGGTTGAAGGAATATACAGCAATAAAAAACCTTTCAGCAATTATGTTTCAACCATCCTGTCGGCACCTTCCTTTAATCCGGTTCCACATAGCAGAACTATCTATCTGAATAACTTTCATGCCAACAAATATTTAGCTTCGGGTATAAAAATACTGTTTAAACTATCGGAGCAGATACATTTCAGGACAGAAGTTTATGGTTTTGCTCCGATAAGGGAAATTACAGAAGCAGATAATTACCTTGCTGTTTATAGCAACAAGAAATTTTCTACGGTCAATTTTATGGGTACTGGTGCACTTGTATTTCAGTCTGCCGTTGGTCCTATCAGCTTTTCGGTCAATTACTACGAAAAAAATCAATCAAAAATTTATGCCATGTTTAATATCGGATATATCCTGTTTAATCGGAAAGGTTATTAAAATACTGGAAGAAAAAAATGATTTGAAAATTCGGGAATTTGAAAATTCACACATCACAAAATCTTCAAATTTTCAAATTATTCTATTTTCAAATTATCAATTCTTATTTTTGCCTATTCAATTCTAATCCTTAAAAACAACAATCATGTTAAAAGTAAACGAATATTTTGGAGGAACGGTAAAATCTATCGCGCTCGAAAATATTGAAGGCGTTGCAACCATTGGAGTTATGGAAGCCGGCGAATATGAATTTGGAACCGGAACGATTGAACACATGACCATCACCAGCGGCATTCTGGACGTTATGCTTCCGGGGGAAACAATTTGGACAACCTACCTGAAAGGCGAAACTTTTGTAGTCGAAAAAGATGTCAGATTCAAAGTTAAGGCAAACGGGCAAGTCGCTTATTATTGTTTGTATGTCTAGTTGCAAGAAAAGTGTTCAGTCGCAGTTTTCAGTCAGTAGTCAATCCTGCGACTGAACACTGTGACTGAACACTGAACACTTTCTATCTTCTCTAAATATAAGGTTTCAAAATTTCTTCCATAGCCGAAATCCATCGGGGTGAGTCGTTCAGACTTTCAACCAATTGCAGATTTTCTCCACCGTTTTCTGCAAATAATTCCTTGTATTCCCATCCAATTTCAACTGTTGTTTCCAAACAATCGGCCACAAATGCAGGGGCAACAACCAAAATATTCTTACAGCCTTGCTTAGCTCTTGAAACCAGATTTTGATCGGTAAACGGTGTCATCCAGTTATTTGACAAACGCGATTGGAAAGAGACAGAATATTGATCCCTCTTCAGACCTAGGCGTTTAACCAATTCTCTGGTTGTCTGATAACAGGTGGCTTTGTAGCAAAACTTACCAAATTCGGGCAAAGCGGTTTCGCAGTTGCAGGTATTTATCGATTCTTCAGGATGGTTTTTCTCCAGATGCCGGTTAGGCAAACCATGGTACGAGAAAATAACATGGTCGTATTTCTCAGGCTGGTACGAAAGGATCTGCTCAGTAAAAGCATTTAAAAAAGCAGGATAATCATAAAATTGATTGATGGCTTGTATCTCCGGAATTGTATTCCATTTCCGAACCTGATCGATTACAGCCTGAATGGCCGTTCCGGTAGTTGAAGAAGCATACTGAGGGAACATGGGCAGAATAACCAGTTTGTCGTAATTGCCTTTCTTAATCGCAGAAAGAGCTTTACCAACAGATGGATTTCCATAGCGCATGGCCATAAAAACATCGGCTTTCGAGCCAAGTTTTTCTTGTAACCCGATCTGAACCTGCTCCGAATAATACAGGAGAGGTGAGCCTTTTTCGGTCCACAAACGCTGATACAGTTTGGTAGATTTGGGTGCCCTGAAAGGAACAATGATCAGGTTGACCAGTATTTTCTGCAAAATTAGCGGAATGTCAATCACCCGGCGATCGTTCAAAAATTCGGATAAATACCGTCGAACAGCCTTTACCGTTGGCTCATCAGGAGTTCCGACATTGATGAGCATAACCGCCGTCTTTTTTTGATTCATGCTTTATTTAATTTGGACTAAAGGTATATGTATGATTCGAAATAACAATTCTATTCATAAAATGATCATACGGAAAAGGGCATTTATTTGTAGAGACGCACAGCCGTAGAGACGCACAGCCGTGCGTCTCTACAAATAAAGATTAATAGACAATTGAAACTATTTCAGATTCAAGCTCACCTTTACTCCTGCCGACCGATATTGACCATTTTCAAAACCTGCTACAGCATCAACATTCAGCAACATAAAAACCCGTTTAAGGCCATAACCGACCTCAGCATAATTTTTCATTTCAGGAGTGGTAAGGAAATTTACAAACAAGTTCTCTGAAAAAGAGGAATTCCGAATAATCGGCAAATGCCTCAGGATCAATCGTCGTGATTCCCAATTGGTATGAACTTCGAGAAAAGATTTTTGGGTAGAATATTCATAAAATGGCAACAACCTGAAACTGTTATCGCTTCCGTTAAACATGAAACCCGTTGGTTGCGTATTGAAATGCTGATATTCCTCAAAATAAACTTTCGACGAATTCAGGAATGTACCTGCAGTGATGTTGTACGAAAAATGCTCGTCAATACCGAATTTTACCCGTTGACGTATCCCTATTTTTACTAGGTCAAACCGGGTATCGCTCCCAAAAACTCCTGAAAATGCTCCTTTATAAACCAGCGAATAGGTTGGATATTTGCTAGCTACATACATTTTTGTATGGTTTCGAACGGAATAACGGTGGTGCGGGGTATACTCCAAAACCAGCCTGCCGATCAACGACTGATGTTTCTCAAGCTGCCAGGGCAATATGGTACTATTGGCAGGAATATTGGGCAGAATCCCCCGATCATCGTATTTAATTAACGAATAACTTGAATGATTGCTCAAGGCCCGATTATCGCTGTAGTCAAGAACAACATTCAGTCCTAAACCATTTGCCAGATCGCGGGCAAACATCAGTTGTAAAAAATCGCGTCGGTAAAAGCGCTTGTAATTTTCCTCAAGCCAAATCGTATAGAAATCGTTGGTCAGGGTATTTAAACCCGATGTTCGGTTGTAATCGGCTGTTGTTGTTCCTGCAGAAACCGACAACCAGCTGTTTGTCATTCCATTTAACCGCCGTTGATACGAAAATTCAGCATCCAGTTTCTTCCGGCCAAAAGCGTAGGCAAAAGTTGGATTAAATCGTTTGGTTCGTCCCGTACTGTCCGATTTGTAATAGCTAAAAGGTAATTCTAACCGTAAGCCGTCAACTGAGTTAAACGAAAGTGAAGTTGGATCTTTCAGGCTTGGAATCGTGAACCTCTCATATCTTTTAATGGAATCGATAGAATAATTGTATGTTTTCCCAAAGAACAAATGCTTCAACTTAAATTTACGCTTCGAGTCGCGTAAGGAATCCTGAAATTCGGGATTAGCCGAAACCACAAGGAATGAATCTTTCTTTAAAAAGCTTATCTTTTCACTTTCAGTTAATGGGATTGGCCGTAATGTTTGCCAGTAGGCTGAATCGTTATTGACTTGTTTTTGGCTAACCTGAAAAGTCGATTTGATTTCAAGAGGCTCAGGCGAGCTGTTCCGCTCGGTTTCCAATCTGATCAGGCGGTTAAGCTTTTTAGTATCGCGATTACTCATCACAGGTTTCTGCATCAAAGCCTCCATCTGTTTTTGGGCTTTCGACTTTTCCCGATTTTGCTGAGCCAATTTCTCATCAGCGTAAATATCATCAGCTACTTGCTGCTCCTGAAGTTGCTGTTTTTCCATCCGATCGAGAAAAGTGTGATCCAGGGCGGCGTTCAGTGTAGTTTCATATTCTGAAATGGAGGCCACATACCTGAATTTCATTTTCAAGCCCAATCCTGAAAAATCCATATCAAAATCGAGGCTCACCGGCATCCAGGTATTCTTATTTACCTCGCCGTATACCTGATGCACCTTCACATCTGTCATCGGAATATGTAATCTCAGATCGGCCGAATGAATGTTCCAAAACAAATCAGCAATGTAAATGTACCCCGAAAACACATCGTTGCCTTTGGTTTTTGGAATGACCAAAATTTTGTTTATGGTTTTTCCCTGATCCTGAAAAACTCCCTCAAGCCTGAAATCATAAACTTTCATGGCATTCCGGCCAACAGGAGAAACAATTCCATATTTTTCTGCGTCGTATAAATTATTGGTAATCATACTCATCGGCGAGGTATTATTGTCTTTCCCCGATGAACGCATGGCCAAAACTTTTTGCTTTATTTTATCGGGCAATTCAAAATCAATTTTGCTGACGGTTTCCATCACAAAAGCTTCATTCTCCTTCATGCCACTCTTTTTCATTTGTTTTTCGATCAGAAAAGGTATCTTTTCAAAAACGCCCGATCCTTTCAAATAAACCTTACACGAATATTTGGATACTTGCTTTTGGTAATAAGGCGCTAAAGCAATGGCCCTACGCATGATGTAATACGCCGGATCTTCGCCTGATGCAAGTACCTTAAACTCCGGAATCTGATAATCCCTGGCAATCAGCTGAACATTGATTTCCTGAAATGTTTTGCCAACCGTTAATTCCTGTGTTTGAGTCTGGTATCCCAAATATTGAAACAGCACTTTCCAGTTTCCTTCAGGCAATTTGAGTTCATATCGCCCCTCAATATTGGATGTGGTTCCGGTTGATAGCTCAGGTATGTAAATATTGGCAAACGGAATCGGCTCACCTTGCATATTGGTTATTCGGCCACGAATACCTTGAGCAGAAACTGAAATGCATGAAATAAAATAAAGGAAAACACAAAAGGTAAATTTTAAATTCATGTAGGATTGGTTTTTGGAATATGATCACCAAAATTACAGGATTTCAGGCAAGCATGGTTATTAACATATGTTAAAAAGATAAAACTAATCGTAATTCGACTAATCAGAAGAATGAAATCAGCTTCTTTTATGGTGAGGCATTTCCATTGGTATTTCAAACGAAATCTCCACTACTCCTTTAAATTCACCCTCTTCCATCCAGGGCGTCTGGTGGATCATTTTGCGGATTCCTCTTTTTTCGATGGTATATGAATTCGGGATAGGCTCAGCCAACATTTTCAAAAGGAAAGTCCGGGCAGGTTCAGGATGGCAATTAATCAGGCTTTTGCCCATTAAATCCTCATCACCTGATTTTGTAAATTCCTTTTTGGAGATATCATTCATATAAACCACAATTCCTTCGCGGTCGCAAACGGTAATTGCCCCCAAAAATCCATCCGTCCAATTCATTTGATATGTTTTCTGTTTTAAAAAATAGAACCACATGGGCACATAGATCATTTTAATTTATTGCCCAATTTTTCAGTTCTCTTATTTGTTCCAATGACTCTTATTATAAATCTTTGGGGTTCTATTGTGTTCTATGTGGTTCTATTATTCGCATTATGCTTTTGCTTGTTGATAAAATCGGATCCAGTCGATTTCGAAGCGATGCGGCAAACCTTCAGTTGGTTCAGTAACCACAATTGATGCTGCATTCAGGTGCATAGTATGCGAAGGTATAGGAAGATCTATCGCAAAAATTTCCTTTTCGTTGATTTTCCATTTCAAGGAACCGGACGACCATTCAAGCTTGAAAATATAGAATTCCCCGGATTTCAATCCCGAGATGCTTTCACATTCACTGTGAATTCCACCTTCTTTTTTAGTTAATGTTCCGAGACGGTTTTTCACTCCCATTTCAACCAGATTAATCTGAGGAGAACTCTCCTCACCTAACATATAGATAGCATCAACAAAATGATTGGATGGTGAATATTTCACTTTGGCTTCAAGTATTCCATGATTCCACCATTCCCCGCCAGCAGTTGAAACAATTCCAGAAGAATAATCGAATTCCTTTTCAACAAATCCAAACGGAATCTGCCATTGCATTCCGGTGGTTTTTTCTTTTCGCACCTCAATTTTTAGAGATTTTCCATCAACCGACAAATTTTTCCCATCGGTATAAGCATGTAAATCGCCAGGCTGAGAAAAATTCTGACCCAATATTTCGTGGGCCCAATGTGATCGGGTCATCCATTTTTGAGTATCCAAATTACCCGATTCAAAACGATCTTCGAAAACCAAATCCCATTTTTTGAAAAAATCAAAAGCATTGGAGTTTTTATATTTGAGGTAATTAATCACCTGAGGCAGTTTTTTCATTTCAGAAAAACGCACTTCTTTAGCTGCATCTTCGTTCTTCTCCCATTTTTGTTTGTCTTCAAGATAGGCAACCCTCGCTTTAAATTCATCAGTGGAAGTAATTTTTTGAAGTTCCTCAAATCGCTTTCGTTCGGAAGACTCCAGCATCAGTTCGTAATTCCGGTAGTTCGATGATTTTCTGAAATCCCTGAAAAATGTCAAATCAGTGGAATCATGTAATTTCGTAAATTCAGAATATAAAATGTATTCTTTCGAGTGTTTATCCATCTTCTTCAAAGCTGATAAAGAATGTCGTTCTACAGCAGTTTTCAGTTCCTTGTATTTCCCCATAGTTTCAGAAACCGAGACTTTTTCAAATCTTTTTAGTTCATCCGATTTAAGTATATCGTAATATTTATGAAGACGTCTGTTTTTCCCTAACTTTTTAAATTCAATCAACTGAGTTTCTTCTTTGCTGCCTTTCAGACTCAAACCCTGAAGTTCCTTTTTCTTTTGTGTGAATGAAGTTGAATTTATCAGCGTTTCAAGCTCAAGGTACACCTTGAGTTCACTGGAATTTTCAAACTCTTTATACATGCGGAAATCAGCGAGCAAAGCGTTATGTGAAGCTTCAATTTTCGCGGTTGATTTAATCAATCCGAAGGTACTTGCAAAAAATAATTTAAACGACATATCCGGTTTTTTTTGATCTGAAATTCGAAGTTTTAAAATTAACAAATAAAACAAAGATCACCACTTTTTTCGTTGTTCGGTTGAAAAACGTTAAATTCACAAGAAAATTATCATAGTACAGAAAATAAGGTTATCATGAAGAAATTTCTCGTAAAGTTCACATTTACTTTGGTTTTGGCATTTTCATTGGCTTCCGGTTTTGCCCAGAATTTTATTGAAACTGATTTTAAGCCAAATAAAGCCTACATATTGCTTGCACATCCAACTGTTCAAAACCTCGAAACAATACAGTTTCTTCTTCAAAATAACATTCTGCAGCTCCCTGATGCCGAGTTTATTGGTGTGTATTCAACAGCAGAAAGCTACGACTACAACAAATCTGTTGCTTTGCTAAAAAAATCAGAAATGAACAGGTTTCATCTGCAAAAAATTGAGGGAGAAGAAAGCGCTGCCCGAATTTATGCAGAGAATGCATGGACGAAGATGTTCAGGAAATTGTTTGATCATTCGGTGGGTATTTTCTTTTTTGGAGGACCTGATATTCAGCCTGAGATCTATGGACAAAAAAATCTGTATTCTGAAGTAACCGATCCTAATCGTCATTCATTTGAACTCAGTTTGTTGTTTCATTTGCTGGGAGGGAAACAAAACAATGCCTTTTTCCCCTTTATGACTGAAAAACCTGGATATTGCGTTACCGGATTTTGCCTCGGACTTCAAAGCATGAATGTTGCAACCGGCGGAACGCTTACCCAGGACATTCCAATCCAAACCTATCAGAAAAAAGATGCCCGGGAAAACCTGAAACTGAACAAAGACAAGTTGCACCGCAACTACTGGCAGGAAATTACAAAAGACACCTTGTTCATGGGCATTAATTTTCATCATATTCAATATACTGCGTATCCTTTCTTTCTCAAAACCGTCAAAGCGAATAAAGATTTAAAACCTCTGGTATTAAGCAGTCATCACCAATCGATTGATGAATTGGGAAAAGACCTGATTGTGACGGCCACCTCCATGGATGGTGAAGTAATTGAAGGTATCCATCACCGCATCTATGCCAATGTTTTTGCAGTACAGTTTCATCCTGAAGTTCCGGCGTTGTACAAAGAGGGTAAAAAACTAAAGTTCGCCCCCAGCGATACTCCAAAATCATTCTATGAAATCCTTTCACCTGAAGATCGTGAATTTCATCTGAAATATTGGGAAACCATCTCAAATGCCTTCAAATCCTCGATTAAAGCAATGAAATAAAATAAAATTAGTCAATTTGGCTGTTTGAGGATTCGACCATTCACTCATTTTCAAATCTTCAAATTGCCGAATTGGCATATCTGCTAATCGCGGAATTCCATCAGTCCTTCAATTCGTATCATTTAAAGTTCTACTTTTGCTGCTTCAAAAAAATTGGATTCGATGAGTAATCAGACAGAAATACGCCGTAGAAGAACCTTTGCCATTGTAAGTCACCCCGATGCTGGAAAAACAACCCTGACCGAAAAATTGCTTCTGTTTGGAGGAGCCATCCGGGTTGCCGGAGCAGTAAAAAGCAATAAAATTAAGAAAGCAGCTACTTCCGACTTTATGGAAATCGAGCGCCAGCGTGGTATTTCGGTGGCTACATCCGTTATGGGTTTCGAATACGATGGATACAAGGTCAATATTCTGGATACTCCGGGTCACCAGGATTTTCAGGAAGATACTTTCCGCACCCTGACTGCCGTCGATAGCGTTATTATTGTAATTGATGCCGCCAAAGGGGTTGAGCCGCAAACTGAGAAACTGATGAACGTTTGCCGGATGCGTAAAACTCCGGTGATTGTTTTTATCAACAAACTCGATCGACCCACTCAGGATACCTTCGAATTACTCGACGACATTGAACGTCAACTGCAAATACGCATTAATCCACTGAGCTGGCCTATTAACAATGGTCCCGATTTTAAAGGCGTTTACAACATTTACAACAAAAGTCTGAACCTCTTCAAAGCCAGTGTTCAGGATATTGAACCCGGCATCGCCTTTAATGACCTGAACAGTCCGGAACTCGAAAAACACATTGGCAAAGATGCTCATAAACTACGCGAAGATTTGGACCTTGTTTACGGCGTTTATCCACCCTTCGACCATGATGAATACCTGGCAGGTGAATTGGCTCCCGTTTTCTTCGGAAGTGCACTCTATAATTTTGGCGTTCAGGAGTTGTTGGATGCTTTTGTAAAAATTGCGCCATGGCCGCGTTCGGTTCAAACCGAAGAACGTTTGGTCAATCCGGAAGATGATAAATTCAGCGGCTTCGTTTTTAAAATCCATGCCAATATCGATCCCAATCATCGCAGCCGTATAGCTTTCGTAAAAGTTTGCTCCGGAAAATTTGAACGGAACAGCATGTACAAACAGGTTCGCACCGGAAAAACCTTCCGCATTTCGAGCCCCACGGCCTTTATGGCATCGCAGAAAGAAATCATTGAAGATGCATATCCCGGCGATATCGTTGGTTTTCCCGATAACGGATCATTTATTATTGGAGATTCGATAAGTGAAGGCGAGGAAATCCATTTTAAAGGTTTGCCCAGCTTTTCTCCTGAATTGTTCAAGTTTGTTGAGAATGCCGACCCAATGAAAACCAAGCAGTTAAACAAGGGTATTGATCAGTTGATGGATGAAGGCGTTGCCCAACTATTCACCAGTCAGTTTAACGGACGAAAAGTCATTGGGACAGTTGGTCAGCTTCAGTTTGAAGTGATTCAATACCGTTTGGAACACGAATACAATGCCAAATGTCGGTTCGAGCCAATGAGTATGTACAAAGCCTGTTGGATTCAAAGCGACAACCCGAAAGCATTGACGGAATTCAAAAACCGAAAACATCAGAAAATGGCAACCGACAAACGTGGTCGTGATGTTTTTATGGCTGATTCGTCGTTTATTCTCGAAATGGCTCAAAGCGAATTTAAAGATATCCGATTCCATTTTACTTCGGAGTTTTAGGCAAAGTCTAATGTGAGGCTTTTTTGTCTGCATATAGGAGTTGGCGACTGGCAAAAAAGATTAATCTATTGACTATCAATCCAATTTTCGATTTTGATATTTTCCATTCGCTCTAATTCCTTTACATTTCGGGTTACAAGAATCATATCATTTACAATAGCAGTAGCGCCGATAAATAAGTCCAGATCGCTTATAATTGTACCTTTTTGTTTTAATCTGGCCTTTTCTTTGCCATAAATTCTGATTGAGTCAAAAATCGGGATGATGGCTATCCTTTCAGCAAAGTCCTCCACTACTTTAACATTCTGAGTTTTTTTCTGGCTTTTCTCTGCTCCATAAATTAACTCGGCTAATGTAATTTCGGAAATAGCAAATCTTTGAAATCCAATCTTTTCAATCTTTTCCTTCAGATCAAACTGACCTTTGAAATAATGAATGCAAATATTGGTATCTAGTAAATAGTCCATTAGAATTCTTCTATTTCGGCTTTATTTACCCGATCTGAACGAATTTCCTTTATTATCTCATCGGCACTTCTTTCATCTTCCCAAGCACCAAAACATGATGAGAAGTCGAATTTTTCTATTGGCTTTTCTTCAATTGATTTAGTCAACTTAATGATCATATCCTTTTTTGTTTCGTTATCCCAGTTTCTCATAAATCTGAAATAATTCTTTGCTATTCTTTTTTCTGTTATTATGCTCATTGCTATATTCTTTGAATCAAAAATACAAATTTTATTGAATGATTCATTGGATTATTAAAGTCTTGATTTATTTTGACGATCGACTGGCTGCAACCAACTAAAATACTTTCACCTTTACCCGGAAGTTCTTACTTTTACAAAAAAGCAATTACCTATGGACTTCTATCACAGCGACCTGTTTACTTTTGGAATCCTCCCCCTGCTGATCTTCCTTGCCCGCATCAGCGATGTGACCATTGGCACCATTCGTATTGTGATGGTAGCCAAAGGACAGAAAAAAATTGCTCCTATCCTTGGATTTTTTGAAGTTCTGATTTGGTTACTTGCCATCAGCAAAATCATCCAAAACCTCGACAACTGGGTTTGCTATGTTGCGTATGGCGCCGGTTTTGCCACAGGGAATTATATCGGAATGCTTATCGAAGAAAAATTGGCTGTTGGGATTGTCCAACTTCAGATTATTACCCGAGTCGAAGCGCATAAACTGATTGAAAAATTAAAGACGGACGGCTACGGAATTACCCATCAGGAAGCGCACGGAGCAATTGAAGAAGTTTCCATCATCTATTCCATTGTCAAACGTACTGATCTGCCTCACGTTATTGAAATTATCAGCACTTACAGTCCAAATGCCTTTTATTCCATCGCCGATGTTAAATTTGTCAATAAAGGTTTGTACTCACAGGTAAATCCCATGCACTATTGGCGAAAAGGAAAGTGAAAAGTCGCAGTGGTCAGTCACAGTATTCAGTAAGTGTAACAAGGTTTTTCAGCAACAGAGTTGCGAAATATTTGTAGTCAATCACCATAAATCGGACTCGTCCTTCCGCGAAATAAAGTTCAACAAGACTTTTCATATTTTTCGGACGGAATAGTTAAATTCTTTCTATTTTCAAATTCACTTCATGTTGTATAATATATATAATGACTATATTTTTAGTCATAAAACCATCAAGTTATTTGCATGACTAATTTTATAGTCATATATTTGTCGTGAAGGATTGACAATTTAAAAATTACAACTATGCAACTGACAAAAGCTGAAGAACAGGTGATGCAACATTTATGGGAAATGGGCGAAGGACTGGTTAAAGACATCCGCGACCGGTTCAATGATCCGAAACCTGTGCGCAATACGGTTTCTACTGTTCTGCGTATTTTGGAAAAGAAGGAATTTGTATCGCATAAAACCTACGGAAACGTGCATGTTTATTTTCCTTTGGTATCGAAGGAAGAATATTCAAAATCGCAACTTTTCGGATTAATGAAAAGCTACTTCAACAACTCGTTTCCGGCAATGGCTTCGTTTTTTGCCCGTGAAAAAGACCTGACGATTCAGGATTTGGAACAATTATTGGAAGAAACAAAAAAAGAACTGTCGAAAGACTAAAACCAAAAACCATGGAAACATTTGCACTCTATTTGTTTAAATCGTCGGTTTGGCTGACTGGTTTCGCTTTGGTTTATGTGTTGTTTCTCCGGAACGAACGGTTCTTTTCACTGAACCGTATTTATTTGGTTTCCGGTATTTTGGTTTCTTTAATTTTTCCGCTTTTCACCTGGCATTATACAGTTGTGTTGCCAGTTGTTTCAAGTATTGATATTATTGATCCGGTTGTTCAGGGAATAGTAATGCCTGAAGAATCTTTCCCGACACAAAACTTATTGCTACTCTTCTATCTTTCAGGAATCGGTTATCTTATATTTAGAATTATAAGACAAACACTTCCTGTTTTCCGGATTATCCAAAAATCAGAAACACATCAGTATAGTTCAGCAAAATTAATCCGCACTGCTGAATACCCCGCTTCGTTTTCATTTTTTTCATTCGTATTTGTCAATCCTTCAATCTCTGACACCGAAACGAACGAAATTGTGAACCACGAACTGGAGCACATCAGGCAACAGCACTGGATCGATTTGCTGCTTTTCGAAATCCTT
>Ga0209417_1001217_pt1 | contig 49091 bp, 41 predicted proteins | sample RifGroF2_FD_184002 | JGI IMG/M metagenome (GOLD analysis project Ga0209417, IMG submission 184002) | Groundwater microbial communities from Rifle, Colorado, USA - Groundwater F2 (SPAdes) (version 2) | ecosystem: Environmental > Aquatic > Deep subsurface > Groundwater | place: Rifle, Colorado...
CTGCCGCCTCTCTTGAAGTGTATGAAAATACGGGGATTTCCCCATTGATATATTCTGACGGACTGACTGAAAAGCGCTTATACTACATTCCCGATGATCTGCTAGACAAAATAAAATATTACCCGCTTCTCCTAATCGGGTCGATCCTGCTGACCGCTTTTATCACCTGGTATCTTTATATGTTCATGAGAAGAAATGAAAAGCAGTCTATATGGATAGCCATGTCTAAAGAAACCGCTCATCAGCTTGGAACTCCCCTGACTTCTCTAAAAGGATGGAGAGAATATCTTTCTGAGCTTGGTAAAGAAAATGACAGCCTCAATGCTGTTGAAGAAGGATTGAAAGATGATGTTGAAAGGATATCTATCATAGTTGACAGATTTTCGAAAATATCCTCTGAGCATGACTTTACTATGTGCGACTTAAAAGCTATTCTTAACAGGAGCGCGGATTATATTTCCAGAAGAGTTACACTTGATCCTGAAAGAATTACGATCCTGAAAGAATTGAGCGATGTGCCGAATATCTATGCGAACGCTGTTCTTATTGAGTGGACTGTCGAGAATCTTCTTAAAAATGCGATCGAATCTTTAAAACCCGACCGGAAAGGAACCATCATTCTAAAAATGTTCGATGAAAAAAATAAAATAGTCATCGAGATACACGACAACGGAACCGGGATCGGATCATCGATAAGAAAAAAAGTTTTTGAAACAGGCTTCACCACAAAAAAAAGAGGATGGGGCTTAGGCCTTTCCCTTGCCAAGAAAGTTATTGAGCAGTATCACAACGGAAGCCTGTTCATAAAAGAAACAGGACCGGACGGATCGGTATTCAGAATTGAGTTGAACAAATTTATCTAGGGGAAATATGTACGGCAACTTAAAAACAGGGAACGAAACAGCAGGTAATATAACCGGAGGACAAATGCTGAAAGTACTGCCCTCAAAGGAAAAAATACCTGTTCCCGGAAATATAATTTCGGTCAGCATAGACAATAATTATACGACAGAAATGCTCGAGGAAGCCGAATTGAGCGACTCAATGATAGTAGTACTGGGCAAAAAGAACCAGTATTCGTCCGATCTGACACCCGAATCGTTCTACAAGTTCGGCTGCATAGCTAAAGTTATGCAGGTTATAAAGCTTCCCGCTTTCGGAACCAAAGCTGTTATAAGATGCCTTAAAAGGGTCAGGATTACCGATTTCGATAAAAACAATATGAATCTTTTTGCCCGGGTAGAACCTGTCGAATTAGAAACCGATAATGACGACATTACAAAAGCCTCTCTCCGCATACTTAAAAGACTTTATAGGCAGTACCTCGACCTTAATCCGCATATAGAAAGACCTGATTATCTGATCAATCTGGACGATGAATTTATTAACCCTCTGTCTTTCGCAGACATCATTTTAGGAAGCTTGAACCTCAACTACAGAAGGTCTCAGAAGATGCTGGAGATAAGCGATCTGAAATCGCTTGTAAATGAGCTTCATATCGTTCTTGTAAACGAAATTGAGTTCGCCAGGCTGGAAAAAAAGATAGAAGCTGAAGTAACCCAGAGAACATTGAAGGAGCAGAAGGACTATTTTTTACGGGAAAAACTTAAAGGGCTTAGTTCGGAACTTGGAGCAGAGTCGGTTCAGATCCCTGAAGTAATCAGGATCAGGGAGATGAAGAAGAACAACGAACTTTCGGAACAGGCTGTTATTAAAGCTGACATTGAGATCGAAAAACTTAGTAAAATGCACTCTATGTCTCCGGAATACGGTCTTATCCGCGACTATCTTGAACTTGTGATCTCTCTGCCGTGGAAAAAATCCGGAGAAGTCAACATTGATCTGAACACAGCCGAAAAGATCCTTGACGAGGATCATTACGGACTTATCAAACCGAAAGAAAGGATTCTGGAATACTTATCGGTTTTAAAACTGGTTGAAAAGTTAAAAAGTCCGATCCTATGTTTCGTCGGACCGCCGGGTACGGGTAAAACTTCACTTGGAAAATCTATAGCCAGATCGCTTGGAAGAAAATATATAAGAATAGCTTTGGGCGGACTTCATGATGAAGCAGAGATAAGAGGCCACAGAAAAACTTATATAGGCGCAATGCCCGGTAAAATAATTCAGTCCCTCAGAAAAGCAGGGGTGAACAACCCGCTTATCCTCTTTGACGAGATCGACAAAATATCTTCTGATTTCAGGGGCGATCCGGCGTCAGCGCTTCTAGAAGTACTGGACCCGGAACAGAATAATACATTTACCGACAATTATCTTGATGTCGAATTCGATTTGAGCAATGTATTATTTATAGCCACAGCTAACGATCAGAATAGAATACCTGTTCCTCTGCTTGACAGGATGGAGCTTATCAAACTCGACGGCTACATAGATCCGGAAAAATTCATGATTGCTTCCAGATTTTTAATACCTGATCAGAAGAAAGCCAACGGAATAAATGAAAACAGTCTGAAAATTTCAGACAGCGCAGTATATAAAATAATTTCAGAATTCACTATGGAAGCAGGAGTGAGGGAGCTGGAAAGAAAGATCGCAAAGATTTGCCGTAAAACAGCTCGGATGGTCACTGACGATCCTGAAAAGATCGTGAAAGTTAACGAAAAGAACTTAAGCGCTTTTCTCGGGATCGAGGAATACAAGGATTTTTCAAATGTTGCGGGTAAAAAGATCGGTGAGGTCAACGGGCTTGCCTGGACAATTTCAGGAGGAACGATTTTAAAGGTTGAGACAAACATTATTCCAGGAAAGCCTGAACTGAGGCTTACCGGAAAGCTCGGTGAAGTGATGAAAGAATCCGCTCAGGCCGCTTTCAGTTATCTGAGAACGAATGCTGAGCTGTTTGAAATTGACAGAAATCTTTTCAGCGAAAACGAGATCCATATTCATTTTCCCGAAGGGGCAACACCCAAAGACGGCCCTTCAGCGGGAGTAACAATAGTGATTTCTATGATAAGTGCTATCAAGAAAATTCCTTTCGATCAGAATATCGCAATGACCGGCGAGATTACTATACACGGAGATATACTGGCCATCGGCGGACTGAAAACAAAACTGATGGCTGCCAAAAGATCAAAGATCTCAACAGTTTTTATTCCTCAGCAGAATTTAAAAGACCTTGATAATATTGATAAAGAGATTAAAAGATCGTTAAACATTATCCCTGTTTCGCACATTTCTGAAATAATAACTACGACAATGAAGACGCAACTATGAAAGAAAACGAATTCAAAATAATCAGCTCTGAATATATCACAAGTTCCGCAAGCGGTGCAGATATCGCTGACGACGGTATGAAACAGATAGTTTTTACAGGGAAATCGAATGTGGGCAAATCTTCCTTAATAAATTCAATACTGAACCGCAAAAATCTTGCTAAAACGGGAAACACTCCCGGAAAAACCCGGCTGATAAATTTCTTTCTTATAAATTCATTTTTTTACTTCGTTGACCTCCCCGGCTACGGTTACGCCGCCGTATCAAAAACAGAAAAACAGAAATGGAAGAAAATGATCAATGAATTCTTTAAAAACTCTAAAAAGGTCAGCTTGGCTTTTTCAATTCTTGATATAAGGCACGATCCTTCAGAAAATGACCTTGCTCTCATAGAGATGTTCGAGAATTATAAGATACCTCAGATAATAATACTCAATAAAAAGGATAAACTTTCGAATAACGAGCTGTTCGTAAGAAAAAAAGCTTTCAGCAAACTTTTTGACAGCTACAATACTATAATTGATCTTCTCCCTTACAGCTCAGTTTACCATTTCAACCGGGAAAAAGTCCTTGAGCACATTGACAAAATCGTTAAAAGGGAACAGATATGATAGAAATAAACAGAAAAATATGCGACAGGTGCGGCTGCTGCGTAGCCGTGTGTGAGGCGGACTGCATTTCGGTGTTTGAAGCATTAATTGAAATAGATAACTCCAAGTGTACAGGCTGCAAAAAATGCGTCTGGATATGTCCGCTTAATGCCTTGGCTTTTGATGATCTTACAAACCTTGATAAAAGTGTTTGAAATATTTATATTTAGAGCTTCTTAAAAATAAAGAACTGAAGGAAAAAAATGTGCGGAATAGTCGGATATATCGGTAACAAAGACTGCGTAAGGTTCCTTGTTGACGGACTGAAAAGAGTTGAATACAGGGGTTATGATTCTGCAGGCATTTTAGTTTACCGGAAAAATACCGGTGAACATTTTCTCGTAAAAAATGTCGGAAAGATAATTGAACTTGAAAAATCTATCAGCAGCAATCTTTCGGGCAATATAGGTATAGCTCATACAAGGTGGGCGACACACGGCGAACCAAATCACAAGAATTCTCACCCGCATGTTTCGAATGACGGCAATATATTTCTTGTCCACAACGGAATTATTGAAAATTACACATCCCTTAAAAAGAAACTGGAGAAAACAGGGTTTACTTTTTATTCGGAAACAGACACAGAAATACTTGTTAACCTCATACAGCACTATTATAAAGGCGACATTGAAAAAGCCGTAAAGGAAGCGCTTCTCGATGTAAAAGGAACCTACGGGATAGGCGTTTTCTGCTTGAATGAACCTGATAAACTGATTGCAGCCAGGCTCGGTTCTCCCCTGCTGATCGGTATAGGCAAAAACGAGAATTATTTTGCTTCCGACCCTTCTTCTGTTTTAAAGAAAACCTCTGAAGTAGTATATATGCAGGATAGAGAGATAGCGGTAATCACAAAAGACAGTGTAGTACATAAAACACTTGATGACGAACTGCTTGAGAAAAGTATAGAGAAAATTTCATTCGAACTTACTGACATTGAGAAAAGCGGTTACGATCACTTTATGCTTAAAGAGATATTCGAGCAGCCAAAGACAATAACAGACAGCATGAGAGGCAGGCTTCTTCTTGAAGAGGGAACTACCAAGCTCGGCGGGCTTAATGAACATCCTGAAATTTATAACTCACTTATAAATGCCGATAAAATATACATCGTCGCATGCGGAACAAGCTGGCACAGCGCTCTTATAGGCGAATACATGCTTGAAGAATACGCCAAAATACCTGTAGAAGTGGAATACGCATCTGAATTCAGATACAGGGATCCGATAATAACGCCCAAAACCGTCGTAATAGCTATTTCTCAGTCCGGAGAAACGGCTGATACTCTCGCAGCTATCAAAGAAGCAAAGAGAAAAGGGGCTGTCGTTCTTGGCATCTGTAATGTCGTGGGTTCTTCGATTTCAAAAGAAACAGATGCGGGCGTCTATCTTCACGCAGGACCGGAAATAGGGGTCGCATCAACAAAGGCATTCACCTCGCAGGTTATCGTACTTGCTCTGATTACCATTGATATTGCTAGGAGAAAACACCTTTCATTCAGGCAGGGTTATAAGATCGTTAAAGAACTTAAGATACTTCCCGCCCTGGTCGAATCCATCCTCGAAAATTCCGCTGTGATAAAAGAAATAGCCAAGAAATTCAGCAGCGCGAAAAACTTTCTGTATCTGGGAAGAGGATACAATTTTCCCGTGGCACTTGAAGGCGCTTTAAAATTGAAAGAAATCTCTTATATTCATGCGGAAGGATATCCGGCTGCAGAAATGAAACACGGCCCTATTGCTCTTATCGATGAAAATATGCCTGTGATCTTTATTGCAATAAAAGACACCATATACGATAAAGTGATCACGAATATCAAAGAAGTTAAAGCACGGAACGGTGTAGTTATTTCTATCGCCAGCTACGGAGATGAAGAGATCGATTTGATCTCGGACTATGTAATAAAAATTCCGGACACTACGAACCTGCTTTCTCCGATCCTGACCGTGATCCCACTACAGCTTCTCGCATACTATATTGCCGTTGAAAAGGGTTATAATGTCGATATGCCTAGGAATCTGGCTAAAAGTGTAACTGTGGAATAAATTTGAAAATGACAAGACCTATTACATTACTGATATTTTTTTTATTGACCCTGGAGTCTTCAGCTATTGATTTGAACAAAATAAAATATTTATACGAATCCGCATTATATCCTGAATTGATTTCTTATACCGAAGGACTGAAGAGTGATCAGGGAACGGACACTGAAGAAGCTTTATACCGCGGTCTTGCATATTATAAAATGGGCAGCTTCAGAGAAAGTAAAAAATCTTTTTTTTATGTAAGCGGACACTCAGACAATATTTTCATTAAAGAGTGCGCTTTATATTATCTCGCCCTATCGAAGATCAGGCTTGAAGAAAAGGTTGAAGGAGCCGTTATATTTACCGGACTGCTTAACTCGTCTCAAACAGAAATATCAGTCAATTCGAAGTCAGTTCTTGAAGCTTTGATAAACAACAGGCTGAATGAAGAGGATTTAAAAGAATTAAATGAAAGTATATTCGACAGAACAATAAAAAAATATATAATTCAGAGTAGAACTTCTCTTAAAATTCTCGCAGTACTTCCTTTAACCGGAGCAGACAAAGACGCGGGGAACGATCTTCTTTCAGGATTGGAGTTCGCAGTAAAAAAAATGAACAGGAACGGCAGAAATATAAAACTCGATGTAATCAATTCTGAAAGCAAAATGCCTGTTATGGTAAAAAAAGTTTTAGACAGACTGAATTCAACAGGATATAATCTTATTGTAGGAGAATTACGATCCGATGCAACCGCCGCACTCGCAGGCTTAGCTGCGGTTAAGAACATTCCTCTTGTTTCTCCAACAGCATCCGCGAACAACATTTCTGATATTTCCCGGTTTGTTTTTCAGATGAATACAACTTCATATTCAATGAGTAAAATGATCGCCGAGTATGCAATTGATTCATTAAATTATAAAACTTTTGCAGTAATTGCCCCGGCATCTGAAGACGGGAATGAGTCCGTAACCGGATTTACAGAAAAAGTTGTTGAGAAAGGCTGTTCCGTCCTATCCACGGAATGGTATTACGAAGCCTATGACCTGAATAAACAGATTCAAAGAATAAGAGAGAAGATCCTCGGTATATGTTCTTTAGAGATCGATGAATATATGCTGCCGGATTCTATCAGAACTTTCCAGGCGCCGGTTATTGATGCGATATTCCTCCCCGTACCGAATTCAGACATTGAATCCGTGCTTTCACAGGTTTCATATTATAACTTTAAGGCTAATCTCCTTGGCACTTACGGATGGAATGACATGAGTATGCTTAATAAACTTTCTGCCAATGCAGACAGCCTTGTCTTTATCAGCGAAAGCTCTTACGACGCAGATAATCCGCGATTCAACGATTTTGTATTTTTTTTTAGAAAAGAGATGAACAGAAATCCGAAAAAACTTGAAATCATCGGGTACGCCCTACTTGAAATGTTGGATTCTATTCAGAGAGATAATCCGGAAAAATCCCTATTACAGGCTCTTTCAGAGATGAAAGAATATGATTCTATTTCAGGAAAAATATTCCTTGACGACAAAAGATCTAACCTGTCTGCAGACATAAATATGTACTCCTCAAAAAGAAAAATACTTGCGAAAACAAATTATCAGGACAGACCGGGAACAAACATCTTTGAGATTTCGGACAGATATTACAATGCGGGATATGTAAACGAAGTTACATGCAAATACAGTAATGCAGCGGATAATTACCTGAAGTCCCTCGATGAGTTTAAAAAGACTGTAAACCTTCCTGACAGTGTTTCAGATTCTGACCCGAAATGCGTCAATTTGAACAGAAGATTGGGAAACACATATTTTATGCTTGGAGATTATAAAATTGCAAGGCAGTATTTTGAAAAAGTGCTAAACCATGTTAAGAACGATAAAGACGTTGAATTCAAAAATACCGTAGCCGCAGCCGGATCTGAAGATGACCCTGAAGAATCTATAAAGAACCTTATGAAATACATAACTGATAAAAATTACTCTTCTGACGCATACTATGAGTTGGGAAACATTTTTGAAAAACAAAATCAGGAAGCTAAGGCTAAAGAATATTACGAGAAGGCTGCAAAACTTAAAAATAAAAAAGCTAAAGATGCACTTATGAGATTAAAAAAATAAATTTTTATAGGATTTGATATGTCTGAAACAACGATGGAAAAAATAGTTTCTCTTGCCAAAAGAAGGGGTTTTGTTTACCCAGGTTCCGAAATTTACGGCGGTTTGGCTAATACATGGGATTACGGTCCCCTTGGTGTTGAATTACTTAACAACATTAAGAACTACTGGAGAAGAAAATTCATAAAAGAAAGACCTGAAAATGTCGAGCTTGATTCTGCTATACTTTTAAATTCTAAAGTTTGGGAGGCATCCGGACATGTCGGCAATTTCGCCGATCCGCTGATGGATTGTAAAAAATGCAAAACTCGGGTAAGAGCCGATAAGCACATAGAAGACTGGAACGAAAAGAACTCAACTGCTATATTTCCTCAAAATTGGGCAGGAGAATTTACCGGCTCATCTGATCTTCTTGAATTCATAAATTCAAACAAATTAGTGTGCTCAAAATGCGGATCGCTTGACTGGACGGAGCCAAAAGCTTTCAACCTGATGTTTAAAACAGAGCAGGGTGTAATAGAAGGAGAAGGTGCTCAGATATATTTACGACCGGAAACCGCGCAAGGTATATTTATAAATTTTAAAAATATTCAGACAACATCACGGAAAAAGATCCCGTTCGGTATCTGCCAGATCGGTAAATCCTTCAGAAATGAGATCACGCCCGGCAATTTCATTTTCAGAACAAGGGAGTTTGAACAGATGGAAATGGAATTTTTCTGTAAACCCGGAACAGAACTTGAATGGTTCGCTTTCTGGAAAAAATTCACCTATGACTGGTTTTTAAGCATGGGGGTAAATGAAGCTAATCTAAGAATGAGGGACCACGAAAAGGATGAGCTTGCTTTTTATTCAAATGCAACAACGGATGTTGAATACAAATATCCGTTCGGATGGGGAGAATTGTGCGGTATAGCTTCAAGAACAGATTATGATCTGAAACAGCATATCGGTCTCTCTGGAAAAGACCTGTCCTATTTTGATGAATCAGAGAAAGAGAAGTTCGTACCTTTCGTAATAGAACCTTCACTCGGCGTTCAGAGAACTGCGCTGATCATTCTTTGCGATGCATATAGAGAGGAAGTTGTCGGAGAAAACGATACGAGAATCGTGCTCAAACTTCATCCTGTTCTTGCACCTTTCAAAGCCGCCGTACTTCCCCTTGCAAAAAAATTGTCCGGTGAAGCAGAGAAAATATATATGGGTCTGCTGAAAGAATATGGCTGGAATATTGATTTCGACGAAGTTGGCAGTATAGGAAAAAGATACAGAAGGCATGACGAAATAGGCACTCCTTACTGCATTACATTCGATTTTGACAGCCTCGAAGATAAGGCCGTTACCATAAGGGACAGAGATTCGATGTCGCAGGAAAGGGTACTGATCTCTGAGCTTGGAAATTATCTTGAGAACAAGTTTAAGCTCTAGGAAAATTTATTGAAGATAGACACTGAAAAATACAAAATTAAGCATCCGGTGCTGACAAGGATTGTTAGATCTTTAAACTATTATTTTCTACTTTTTGTTAGAAAAGAGGATCCGCCTCAAAAAATAGCTCACGGCTTCGCCATAGGCATATTCGTAGGTTATCTTCCGATAATTCCTTTTCAGGCTTTACTTTCCGTAGTTTTATGTACAATATTTAAGAGCAATAGGTTAGCGGGGATCATCGGTAGCACAACAATTACAAATCCAATAATGGCCGTTCCTGTTTTTTATGTACAGCATTTCCTTGGCAGGATTTTCATTCTTCATGATTTCTCATACGATAATTTTAAAAGTATATTTTCCCATGTGTCTCTAAGCAGTATCAACACAGCCGGCAAAGACATATTAATACTTTTCGAGATGGTGTCTATCGGTGGTATAATAGTAGGCATAATCTCGTATCCGATAGCATATTATTTAGCTCTAAATGCCGTTACTAAACGAAGAGAGAGAATCGCAGCATTAAAAAAAGCAAGAAAAAATCTGCGCAAGAAGTCTGAATAAAAAAAGCCTAAATTTTTGCGAATTTGATATGAAATATTTTACAACCCTCTCTGGTTTTATGTTTCTCAAACTGGGTTTCAATTCTATTTTTTACCTCATTTTTAAAGGGAGTATCGTAAACATTTCTAAACAGTTTAGACCTTTTTAACAGTTCAAAGACCTCCATTGAATACTCCTCATGGTCAGAGGCGAATCTGAAGATCCCGTCTTTTTTTAACACACTGTGCAATACGGAAAGATAATCACCGTTTATAGTTCTATTTTTATGATGTCTTTTTTTAGGCCACGGATCTGGAAAATTCATAATTATCTCGTCGAATGACTCTTGGCGTATGATCTGGTCAATATAATCTGCTCCGAGCCTCGATATCATCAGATTGGCTATTTTATTCTTCTTATTCAGTTTGCATAGCGCAGTTCTTACCCTGTCCATTTTTCTGTCAATTCCAAAATAGTTTATATCCGGATATTTTTCTGCAAGCTTAATAAGCGATTCACCGTTCCCGAACCCTATCTCAAATTTTAAGACTTTGTTTCCGTTGTTGAAAATACTCTCAAAATCTAGCGGAATTATCTTATCCGTAACTTCAAGAATTCTATCATTGAATTCAAAATATTTGCTGCTGTCAGAGTTTATTTTTTTTAAATACTCTGAAAGTGTTATCCACATTATTCACCTGCTGAGAATACTCTCTGAATTATCTATTTTTTAATTCTATTATTTCATCTCTGCTTATCGCACATCTGAAACCTATGTTGCCCATAGATTTTGATATATCAAGAATAGCCCTTCTGTAAGTTTTACAGTCTTCTTTCGGGCTCAACCAAGACCCTCCTCTGGGAACTCTGGCGCTTCCATAATTACGGTTAGGTATCTTATTCCCCGGGTACTGAGTTATTACTCCCTGCACCCATTCACTCACATTACCCGCCAGATCATAAATTCCGAACCCGTTCGCCCTGTAGCTTTTTACCGGCTTAGGTGATCCCTCAGTAATATTCATTCCGAATCTCGCCTGACTTTCAGTCATATCATTCCCTGTTGGATATTCGTAATTATGACTGTCCTTAGCTGCACACTCCCATTCTCTTTCTGTCGGAAGCCTCTTCCCTGACCATTCTGCATATGCGACCGCATCGTAATAATCAACATCCACAACAGGCATCTCATCGTTGTTGAACCTTCTGTCCCTGAAATGCGACAGGCTTCCTTTTGGTTTATATTTTGTTTCTTCCAAAAATTTCTTAAATTGCCCGTTCGTAACTTCCGTCTCATCAAGGTAGAAATCCTTTACTTTTACTGAATGAGCCGGTCTTTCAATATCCGAAGCTGCACCCTGTGGATTCTTTTGCGGAATAGGTTTTCCTTTTGCGTCAGTAGTTACCGCGCCTTTATCGGTACCCATGATAAATGAGTGACCTTTTATCAGAACCATCTTTTTATTATCCTTTGCATAATAAGTTTTTTCATTATACGATTTTTTTCTTTTGCTTGCCTGGGCTTTTTCTGCTTCCGACAAAGTTTTATAAAGAGTTGTATCCTGGCGCATCGTTTTACTCCCTTTATAAAGAAGCACTAGACTGTCTTTTACTGCTTGTGCAAGCGAATCTGCGAGTTTTAATGAATCCGCAAGTCTGATCGAATCCGCAAGTCTGATCGAATCCGCGGTCCTGATCGAGTCGGCTTTATAATCGTGAGACGGGACTGATGTGAATATTTTATCTTTATAAAAGTACAAAGCTGCTGCTGCTGCAATAACCACAAAAAAAATCAGCAGAGTTTTTGAACTTTTTTTCTGATCGCCGTTAACCATCATCGGTTTAGGTGTTTTTTCAGCCTTGACCGGTTTCTCTTTTTGTTTCAGCATCGGTCCGCCCTCTGAAGACGATACCTGTTTGATTGCAGCTCCGCCTGAACTTTTCTCAAGCTTTTCACCGCATTTTATGCATTTCTTTATTGAGTTCGGATTCATCGTATTGCAATTTGGACAAATCATTTTCGACTCCTTAAATTAATTATTTCTATAATATCAGCATAGCATCGCCGTAGCTGTAAAACCTGAATTCTTCTTTTATTGCAAGATCATATGCTTTTTTTATCATCTCAATTGAACTGAAAGCTGAAACAAGCAGAATGAGAGAAGATTTGGGAAGATGAAAATTTGTTATTAAATGATCAACTATTTTAAACTTATAGCCCGGGTATATAAAAATATCGGTCTCACCTTTACTTGGAGCGATCTTTCCTGATTTGTCCGAAACTGTTTCAAGAGTTCTTGCGGCAGTTGTACCCACTGCGAATATTTTATTCCCTCTGCTTTTTGCGTTATTGATTAGTTCGGCAGCCTGCTCGGTCACTTCATAATATTCCCGATGCATTTTATGATCAAGAATTGATTTTACTTTTATAGGCTTGAATGTACCTGCTCCGACATGAAGCACTATCGTACAAATATTAACACCCTTTATTTTTAACGATCCCAGCAGATCATCTGTAAAATGAAGTCCGGCCGTAGGTGCGGCCACTGCTCCGGGCACTTTCGCGTAAACAGTCTGATACCTGTTTTTGTCAAGCTCGACAGCGTCCCTTTCAATATAGGGCGGAAGAGGGACTTTTCCGTAGGTTTCAATAAAATCAAAGAAATTTTGTTCACACTCAAAAATAGCTGTCCTGTTCCCTTCAGCTGTAATCTTTTGTATTGTACAGCTTGCGTTTCCATCAAAAAAAATAGTACCGTTTATTTTTACTTTTCTTCCTGGTTTGACCATTATTTCCCACAGGTTTTCTTCTATCTCTCTGAGAAGCAGTATCTCTATTTCGGCATCATCTTCTGTTCTTCCATATAGGCGGGCGGGAATAACTTTTGTTTCGTTGAGTACAAGTACATCACCCGGATCAAACCATTTTTCGATTTCAGAAAAAATACCTGTTCCGATCGTACCGTATTTTCTGTCGATGGTCAGCAGCCTGGACTTATCCCTTTTTCCTGTCGGTTTTTGGGCTATCAGCCTTTTAGGCAGAATAAAATCATAATCCGATACTTCGTACATTATAATCCCAGATCACTTTTGCTGTTAGTATAGTTTTTACCGTAATGTCTGTAACCAAGCTCTGTAACTATTCTCCCCCGCTGGGTTCTCTGTATAAATCCCTCCTGGATGAGAAACGGCTCATAAACTTCTTCGATCGTGTCCGATTCTTCGCCGACTGCTACGGATATATTCTTTATTCCGACCGGGCCGCCGTTGAATTTATCAATCATAGCAAGAATTATTGCCCTGTCCATATCATCAAGACCTTTTTCATCAATGTCCAATGACTCCATGGCGGATATCGCGATATCCTTTGTTATGAATCCAGAATGCTGAACAAGAGCAAAATCCCTTATCCTGCGCAAAAGCCTTATGGCTATCCTCGGTGTCCCTCTTGATCTTTTCGCCATTTCGGATGCTGCATCATCGTTCAGATCGATATTCAAAATTTTTGAGCTTCTTTTCAGAATTTTGTACACATCTCCGGAATTGTAATAATTCATTCTGCAGGATACTCCGAAACGCGCTCTTAAAGGCGAAGTTAGATTTCCTGCTCTGGTAGTCGCTCCGATCAAAGTGAATCTTGGTAACTGCAGCTGGACACTGTTCGCAGAGGGTCCGCTGCTAAGCATAATATCTATTGTGTAGTCTTCCATTGCGGGATAAAGGTATTCCTCTATCACGGGGGACAGTCTGTGTATTTCGTCAATAAACAAAACATCCCTGTCCTTAAGGTTTGTAAGAAGACCTGCAAGGTCTGCAGCCTTTTCAAGCACGGGTCCTGAAGTGACTTTTATCTCAACCCCAAGCTCATTTGCTATCAAATGTGCGAGTGTAGTTTTTCCAAGGCCCGGCGGACCGTGAAGTATTGTATGGTCCAGGCTTTCGTTTCTCATCTTTGCAGACTGCACAAAAACCTTCAGATTTTCAATAAGTTTTTCCTGCCCCACGAAATCCTCAAACCTTAAAGGTCGTAAAGAATTTTCAATCTCTCTATCTTCAGTTAATTCAGAACCCGTAAGAATAGTTTCTCTCAAAAGCACTCCACATATAATTTAGATACTTTCGGATATCTCCTAAAGTAATACTATAAAAGTATAAAATTATTTGAACATTTGCAAGAATAATAAACAGGAATAAAAAGTTGGATTCTGCTTGATTCTATCTGAACATTGCCTTGATGCTGCCCCAAGTGAAAGATACACCGGCTGTAGAAATGATTACACTTACAGTTTCAGACACATGCCGCGAGCCATCGTAGTCAAGCACAATAACCCTATAATAAAGAAGCGCATCTTTTGAGTGAGGACTCATATCAAATACGGTGTATACCGAAGAGCTGCCCTTCGGCGTTTCTGAAGTAAGTTTGTTGAATGTTATATTGTTTGAAGATTTCTCAATAATGAACTCTTTCACATTGGTTTCTACGGAGCTTAGCCACTCGATCTTTACAAGACCGCTAGAATACTCGGCGTTAAAATTAAGCACGCCTGTCGACGAATAAACCACGCTAAAGCTAAGAATCAGTAAAATCAGTATCCTTTTTTTCATTTTACCCTTTCGATTTCTTTCTGAATTCTAAGATACAATTAAAAATTGTTTAAGTCAAGTATTATTTGCTCCCGGTTATTTTATAATATGTTATGTCATTAAAATTTATTTTTCTGATTTCACCTTTATTATTAAGCCCATCCAAAAGTTTCTTAAGTTTAACTTCGGTTATACCTGTTGAATCTAATATCTCTTGAAAATGGCAGGATCTGACCTTTAACAGAGAAACTATCAAATCTTCGTCTGTTATAAAATTGTTTTTGTTTATTTTATTGAAATCGTCTATTTTAGAAGATGAGATACTGAAGTAATTTCGGGCATATTCAAGAAACTCATCGCTTACGGGATCAGCATGGCCTGACATCGAAGGTCTTGCGACCGTATGGATCTGAAGTCCATCAGGATGGATTATGTTAACAGCTTTATTTAAAACTTCGAGTTCGCTTTCATTGTCGTTAATTCCTTTTACAAAAAGTATTTCTATCAGCAGCCTGCCTTTAAAAGCCTTTTTAAATTCCGAGAGTTTTTCAACAATTTTTGTAAAATCTAACCCCTCAACAGGTTTGTTAAGTTTTTTTATAGAATTTGAATTTAGCGCATCCAGCGACGGCACTACGACATCGGCTCTAAGTAAAGCGTTAAATACTTCTTCATTTGTGATCGTGGTTGAGTTTGTCAGGACACATACGGGAATATCGGTCATTTCATGAATTCTGTCGATTATGTAGCCAATACCAGAATGAAGGGTGGGTTCTCCCATTCCTGAAAAAGTTATATAATCAGGCTTCTCGGAATTCGTCTCCAGAAAATTCCTTAATTCATCCAGCACTTCACCGGCGGGTACATATTCGTCTCTTTTCATTGTCAGATTGCTAGTTCTTCCTACTTCACAATAGATGCAGTCCATTGAACATATCTTGCTTCCAAGAAGATCTATCCCTAAAGATAAACCGAACCTCCGGGAAGGAACCGGTCCGAATATATACTTATAATTTTGTTTCATTAAAATTTATTTTGCGATAATTAATATCTGTTTCTTGATCAAATTCGCTTTGTTGACGAATTCAATTTTACATATCTGATCTTTCTTCAATATTTTAATATCTCCGGATGTTACTAGAGATTTAGGCAGCACATAGACCTCAGTAAACGCGTTAAGGCTGAACTGCTTAGGCCTGATAATGAGGTTGTCGGTAACTGAAAAATCGACTTTAGATGAATAGTCAAGTCCTGACGACTTTTCAATCTTTACACCTTCCCAGACAGTTTCTGAAATGATCCCTCTTTCTATCGCGAAAGAATATGCGAGTAGCTTATATCTGACTGAATTCAGATCGCTTATCATTTCTTCTTTCTTTACCATCTCCTCTTTAAGCTGTTTGTTCTTGGAATCAAGCTCTCCAAGCTTATCCCTTTCATTCAAAAGCTGTTCAACTTTTGCCTGAGATGTTTTTAGATCTGTTTCAAGCTGTTTGGTAATATTTTTCAAAGCCGTTTTTTCTCTTTCAAGATCAAGCATTCTTTCCTGGAATGCCTGTTGTGCCAGTTTCTTTATCTCATTGGGTGACTTGTCCGCTTCCCCCTTGGTTATAAAAGACCCGTAAAAACCGTTCTCATAGAAATTCCAGACATAGAGACCTTCGTATGTGTAATCAAAAACATTAACACTCTCGATCACCTCTTTTGCTTTTTGGTCGCTCAATCCCTTTTTCTGAGTTAGAAAGGCATATGCGATCTGCTCATGTCCCCGGGATTTTGTCATAACTACCGGTGCTTCAAGTCCTTTATTCTTCGAGATTATATCCTGTTGAATAGCCTTGATCTCTTCATCGCTCTGAATGATAGAGCTGATTTTAGATTTAATTCCGGAATTATCTTCTTTTTCAGCCTGTTGGGATAAAAATTCCATAGATTCTGCTGTAAGAACTCTATCGTCGTTCGAATCTATCTCAAGATTTTTATATTTTTCGTTCTTTTTCAGCTCTGAGACTACGCTTTCGATCTCCTGAATTTTTTTGCTTTTTTTAACATTCAGCTTCTCGACTTCAGCTATCAGGCTTTTATATTTAACGAATTTATCTTCAGCATCAGGTATCAAACTGTAAATGAAAAATATCAAAGTAGTTAGCACGATCGTAGAAACAACTACATAAATGACTATTACTTTTTTATCGATCTTTTTTACATATTCTCCGGACAAAGCGTCTTCTGATGAATCAAATACATAGCCGGATTCTGCTCCCTGCTGGACTTTCTCCATCATCTCTCTCTGTTCCTGATCGAGTATCCTGCTCCTGAATTTTCCGTATATACTCTCGCCTTCAGAATTCTCTCTGTTGTTCAGAAGATCTTTTCTCGGGTTTTTATTTTTTTCTTCGTCACCCATGGTCATACCAGCTTATTTAAATTTCCATTGTAAATATTTTTCCCAATAATATAATGCCGAACTTTTTCATTTACAAGATATTTAATATTTAAATTATCCGCAACCATTTTTCTTATAAATGTGGATGATATTTCTATTTTGGGACACTTTCTGCTGATCATCACCCTGAAGCCTGCATGATCCGGATCTATCACAGCCTGTTCCGATCTTTCAGCTATAATTATTTCTGCATTATCTAAAATGTAAGATGAATTTTTCCATTTTTTAAATGTTTTATATGCATCATTACCTATTATAAGGGTTAAATCATAATCGGGGTGCAACGATTTGAAATATTCTATAGTTTCACAAGTATATACTGCTCTTTTCTGCAATGCCTCAAAATCCGAAAGTTCAAATTCTTTATTTCCTGAAATTGAAAGTTTTATCATTTCAATTCTGTAACTGATGTCCGAAGTTGATGAATTTTCTTTGAAAGGCGATATATAATTGGGTATAAATATTATTTTCTCCAGGTCGAACTCCTGTCTGATAACTGAAGCTATTATCAAATGCGCTGTGTGTATAGGATCAAATGATCCGCCGAACAATCCGATTTTTTTTTTCATTTTTCAGTTTTCATAATTTCCTGGAACTTGGAAAGATAAACTTTGTGGTTATATTCATCCTTCAATGACAAATATGCCTTTGAAATATTTTCCAGGGATAAAGCATAATAAGAAGTGTCGTAATAATTGTCGATTATTTCGTTAAAATATACTTTAGCGGCTCGTGGCTGGTCAAGTTTAAGATAAAGCACTCCGGCTTCAAATGTTTTTCTTGCGAGCTTTTCCCTCAGTTCTTTTATATTCTTATTAGAAATTTCTGAAAATTTTCCCTGCGGAAAAAGATCGAGATACAGCTGATATTTAGATATTGCATTATATGTCTCCTTCTGGTCCAAAGTATATCTGGGAGATAGTTCTCTGTAACATTCTGCTGAATTGAAATATGCGTCCTCTATCAGATGTGATTCGGGAAAATTATCGGATATCCTGTTAAATTCGTAAGAAGCGGAAAAGTACTCTCCTAATTCATAGTGTGACCTGCCTATCAGAAACTGCGCGGAATCTATACCGTTTTCGCCTCCGTAATTAAGAATTATTGAATTCAGATCATTAAGAGCTTCTCTGTAATTTTCCTCATTAAATTTAGCCTTTGCGATTTTAAAGCTCTTTTCAAAACCTATGTCTCTTATGTTGAGTTCTTTTGTGCATGAAGCTATCAGTATTATTAAAAATAATAAGTATAGTAAAATTCTGCCTGTCATTATCTTCTGCCTCTTCTATTTATCGTTGGAGCAGCTTCTACGTCTTCAAAAATATCCTCATCAATAGAGGAATCTTCCCCGTAGTCTTCTTCTTCTTCTGCGTAATCATCGTCGGCTTCTTTTTCTGCTTTCTTAGCCACTTTTTCTTTTTTTGGTTCGTTCTTCTCTGCAACAACTTCTTTCGCTTCGGCTTTCTTTGAATTAAGTTCGCTGATTGATTTTAGGTAATTAAGTTTCTGGTCATTAAGCTTTGTAATTTGGTTTCTAAGTTCTGTGATCGTTTTGTTTTCAGTTTCATTTGCCGAAGTGAGGCTGGCTATCTGTCCTTCGTAATTAACCAGTTTCTGTTTATTTTCAGCGATACCGGATTCTTTTGACCTGATCTGGGATTGTTTATCTTTTTGTACCGAAAGAAGTTTATCGTTTTTTAGTTTATCTATTGAGTTTGTTAGATTTTTTTTCGTATCTGTGAATCCTAGAAGTTGTGTTTCATAAGTGTTTAGATTATTCCGGTCTGTCTGAAGCGACTGCGACAGCTTAGTTATATCTGAATCTACTGCAGTTTTTTTCTGTTTAAGTTCATTTAGCTGTGTTTGGAACAAAGCAAGCTTGTCCTTATCCTGAGAAAATTTTGCCTGCTGGATCTTCAGATCGCTTATTATTCCGTTTGCTTTAGCTTTTTCAGTCTCACCTGAAATCTTTTTCGATTCTAGTTGCGCCAGAACATTTTTCTCGGTTAGGGCGGTGTTTTCAAGTTTTAATATTTCGTTCTGAAGTGACAATTTGTCGCTTTCAAGTTTTGAAAGCTGCATTTTTATGCCTGAAACTTTTTGACCGCTTTCAAGTGAAGCAATCTGTTCAGATTTGATCTGATTGATTTTTTCCAGATGTGTGTTCTTTACATCTAGAAGATCCGCTGATTTTTTGTTAAGGTCTTTTAAAGTGCTTTCGTAATTCTCTTTTTTTACTGTTTCATCAGATATCTGCTTATCAAACTTTGTAAGATCTAAACTAAGTTTGCTTTTCTGGCTCTCAAGTTCTGCTATTTTCTGGGTATTCGAAGTTTTTTTGGTTTCTTCAGATTTTTTGGTATCTGCGGGTTTATCTTTGGTGGTTACTTTGGTTTCCACTATTTCATAATCGCTTTCAGAATACTCATCATATGACTCTTCATCTTCCGAATACTCTTCTTCAACTATCGAATCGTCTGATGCGCCTGAATCAATTTCAGCTTTAACTGCCAGCTTTTCCTGTTTCTCACCACCGCTCAGTTTGACACTTACAGCAGAAACATTCACTGACGGTACGGGACTGTTTTTTATAAAAATCAGCGACACAAAGTACATCTCATTTCCGATCAAAATCGGATATTGAGTATCAAAATCCTTATTGAACTGAATTTTCTGCGCATATTTTTTATCTAAATTTCTCCACAAATTAATATCGATCAGATAAATGGTTTCATAAGGATCCCATTTGGCCAGCATTATGTTGTTCTCGTTTATAAAAGATATCGAATTGTCTTTCGCGACGACATCTTCGATCAGAATATCAGTTTTTGGATTTGTCTGAATAAATACTTCTGTCTTAGTGGCTGAACTGGTAATTTTAGCAAAATGCAGGTTGACCTGATTTACCTTGTCGTCGATAAATTTCTGCGGAGTTCTCAGCAAGCTGAGTGCTTTGAAGTAAAATATCTGATTTCCCGTGCTGCTCCACCTGAAAGGATATTCATAGTAACCGTCCATATTGTCCACTGACACTACTTCAGATGTAGCAGAATTATAAACATTGATAGAATATTCGGCATAGTAGTCTTCGCCTTTCTTCGGCTGGTTTTTTTTCGATATGTAAGCTACAAGATTTTTGTCTGACGGCGAACATAACGGTTTTACCTGATCGAATCTTTTATCAAGTACTGTTTCAAATTGAACATCTTTGAATTTGAAATCTCTGTATTTGAAAACATCATTTATATATGTTATATTATAGCTTTTGTTATACTTTGCCCTTTTATCCCTAAGCTGGACTTTTCTTGAAAAATAAATATTATCTCCTGTCATGTCGAAACACGGTTCTATGCAGTAGGATTTTTCTTCCTTTGAGTTTTCATTAAGCCTGATTCTGTACCCGTTCACAGCAAAATTATTTATAAGTTCGGGAACTACAACCCTACATATGAAAAGCTGGTCCCTGTTACTCAGACCATTTCCATAAAACACGAACCAGTTCTTATAGGGATGCCACTGAACTCCTCTATCCTTGGAATAATATTTCTTCTTCCCTTTTGTATCGGCTGTATAGGATGATGATTCAACCTGGAAAATGTTCTTTGTCTTTACATTTAATAAATACAGCTTTATTGACGGATCTTTGTCATTTGTAACTTCAAAACTCATTAACTCCGTATTGAAGGGTGCTGCCTGAAGATTATTTATATAACCTTCGATCTTGAGGTTCTGACCGTTTATGACTTCCTGAACATCGTTAACTGTTATTTCAGATGCCGTTACAATAGAAACAGCAGTCAGAATTACGATCACTATTTTTTTTGATATTTGCCAGATTTTTAACATTTCTTGATTCCCGTAATTATTACTTGACCTCAATATACACTTTTTTTCTTAATTCTTCAATCCATTTTTTCAGTTCAGCTTTTCTTTTCATCTCAAGAGTAAGGTTTTTTAAATAACTGAAATCCGAATTTAATTCGATCTTGTGCGCATTTTTCTTGTCGTTAACTTTATAAATATAATATCCGTCTTTTTCTTTAATCGGTTCGGTTAATGATCCAACATCGGCGTTCGAAAATATTTCAATGTATTTCTTATCAAGCTGATCTATCTCAACTGTGCCAATATTTCCATCAGAATATTTCGTTTTTTCATCGCTGCTGTATTTTTTAACGGCTTCCTCAAAAGCCATTTTTTTATTTATGACCGAATCTCTAAGAGAGTAAGTAAATTTCATAGCTGTCGAATCGTTGTCGATCGAACTTGACGGGGTTATAAGTATGTGTGAAGTATTTATTTTCTCCCCTGTTTTTTCAATTAATTTAACAATATGATATCCGAACGATGTCTTGACCGGCTCCGAAATCTCACCCGGTTCAAGATTGAATGCAGTCCTTTCGTATTCTGAAACAAGATCTCCCCTTTTAGTGACCCCCAGACTGCCCCCTTTTTTCCTGGTCGCTTCATCCTGCGAATAAAGTTCTGCTGCAGCTTCGAAGCTGATCTCACCGGAAGTTATTTTTGATTTTATGTCCTTGAGAATTTCAATGCTTTTTGTTTTTTGAAGGGCATCTTTTGAAAAATTAATTACCAGCTGGCTTAAAGACACTGTGGCTTTGGCTGGAGGGATGGAATCTTTGAACATGTTGAAAAAATCCTCAACTTCATTCCGGCTTACGGAAACTTTCTGGATATATTTATTTTTAATACGGTCAATAAAGAGATTCTTTCTTATATCTGATCGATACTGTTTTTTAAGATCGCTCACTGTCGTATTGTACATTTCCTCGAACTTGGCTTCGCTTCCGACCTGTTCTATTATTGCACTTATTCTGCTATCGAGCATGCGCTGAACTTCTTCGTCAGAAACTTTTATTGTAGAGTCCCTTAATGCAATATCATACATAACCATATTTGATACAAGCTCATCGAGTACTTTTGATCTTAATTCGTGTTCATCAAAATTAGCTTTTGAGGAATATTTCTGGTGCTCAACATATTGATCCACTTCACTTTTAAGTATCACTTCGTCGCCGACTACTGCGAGAATTCTGTCTGCTATTTCCGCACTTAATGATACAACCGCAATCAATAATAAAAGTAAATTTATTTTCCTGAAGATCACTTTTTCTCCTCTTCCTTATTCGCTATTACATCGACTTTGTATTTTTTAAAAAGTTCTTTCCTGTAATTTTCGAGGAAACTTTCTCTTTTTGATGCTATCAGATTTCTTTTGATTATCTCTTCAACATACTCAAATTTGTATAGCATAGATTCTTGAACCTTGGTCACCTTTATTATAGAGATCGCCTTTTCCTGAATTATCAGATCAGAAATATCGCCTTCATTCATCTTCGCGGCAGTTTTTCCGACAAGAGCATGATCCGATTCAAAAATAAATCCCAGTTCTCCGTCTTTTGTATGCGGTCTCGGATAAAATTTGGCATACTTTTCGAATTCTTCGCCGCTGATTATCTTCTGTCTTATATTTTCGAGCTCTATTGCGACCTTTATCTTGTCGTTATCTTTTTTATCGTCGCTGTTGTCATAAAATTTAAAAATTTCAAAAACCCACATTTTTCTTTTACTTTTAAGTTCCTCGTCGTCTTTATGCGCAATATAATAGTCTATCATTTCTTCTTTATTCGGAATGAATTTACTGTCACTTGAAATTATTTCTTTATATTTTCCTGCGATGAAGTACTTGAGCTGATCTTTTGTTTGCTGAATCACCAACTTGTTTTTAAAAAGTCCTTTTGTTTCAGCTTTCTTTTTAAGTAGCGAATTGAGTATTTTTCCTTCTGACATAGCTTTAAGCATCTTGATATCCGAAAGATTTTGTAAATGGTAAGGCTTGACCAGCCGGATCTGATCATATAGATATCTCAACTGAACAGTTTGATCCCCGCATTTAATGATCTCTTTATTAAGCCCGATCATTTTAACTGAATCAGAAAACTCCTCGCTATCTTTAGCTTTTATTGCAGCTACTTCTTTAAATAAATCATCAGAATAAACAACATTGTTATCTTTTTTCAGTTTGCCAAGGTAATCTGAAACATATTTTTTTATTTCCGGATCTTTTTGTTTTTTCATATCTGAAATGACTTTTTTTCTGCCTTCTTCGCTTTTGAAATCAGGATATTTGCTTCTATTTTCTTTGTAATATGCTGATATTTTTTTTTCAGTCAGAAAATTTTCTTCGATAAGAAGGTCCTTAAGATGCTCAACAGCATTTTTTGATACAAGTTCGTTATAATTCTTCTTGTATTCTTCTGAGTTCATCACCTCTGGAATATCACCTTCTGTTTGGAGCAACAGATTAAAAACATATTCATCGATTATCTTTTGTCTTTCCGAGACAGGAAGCTTTTTTCTTTCCTTTACAGAAGAAGGATAGCCGAAAATACTATACTCTCTAATTGTGTCCCCTTTTACTACGACTAAAGGTATATTGTCAGAAAAAGGAGTCAGCAGTTCTGAATACTGAGCTTGCAAAACGGTTAAGATAGAAAAAACCGTCACTAATACAAATTTAAATAAAACTCTCATTATTTTTTATCATCCCCTACTTTTTGGAACGTGTCTTCAAGCAAGCTATAATTAATTCTTACGCCATAATCATTGAATGTCCCGTTTTCCCATTCTTTTAACGAAGTCGTGAATTTTTTTCCTTTTATCGAATTAGAAATGCTGGCCTTAACCTTAATAAATTCTTTATAGCTTCCGTCATCGTTTTTAAAAACTTCCATGTTTTCTTCGTAATATTTCTTCAACTCTTCTTCTGATGGCTCAGCAATATTGGATTTTACATACTTCTGAATTATCTTTTCCCTGTATGACCCGTACATCGATGATTTTGCAGCTTCAATAAATGTCTTCTTTTTTGTGTATCCGAGTTCATCAACCCTTCTTTCGAGAAGATTATTTCTTATCTTTTCGATTATGAACATCCTTATGTCATTATAACCATCAAGTTCCGGCCTTTTGTCTTTCGGGAATGTTTTAAGCGCGGCTATAACTTTATTCGCATCTATCCGTATGCCGTCATATTCTGAAAAAAGAGCCTTTTTCTCAAGATCTGTAAAATGATCTAAAGGATCAGCTTTGTCGTCATTTTTAGCCTTTTCTTCGTAGTTTTTTGTCTGTTTTATAAACTGCTTTATATTGGCTGAATCAATTTTTACTTCGTATCTAACCATAAGATCTTCAATAAGTTTCAAAACTGTTTCGTTAAACTTTACTGAGTATTTTTTATTCAAATCGTTTCTTATGGCGGCCTCTTCTTTTTCAAAGCTTTTCAATGCTTCGTTCTTCTTCGAACTTGAAAGGTACAGTATATGATATCCGTACTGAGACTTGAAAGGCTCGGAATATTCTCCGTCCTTCATTTTCAATACCTGATCCTCAAACTCTTTTACCATTTCATAGCAAAAGACCCAGCCCAACTCACCACCGCTTACTCCTGTCTTTATATCATCGGAATATGTTTTAGCAAGATCCTCAAATTTCTCGCCGTTCTTCAATTTCAGATAAACCGAATCGATCTTTGCTTTTGCCGGGGCATCTTTATGCTTGCTGATATCGATCAGAATATGCTTAGGGAAATATTTTATTTTTTTCTGCTCAAATGTCTTTCTGACCTCGTCATTTGAATATATCTTGCTGCTTATGCTGTCTATAACGAAACCATTGACAATAGCCTGCGAGTATAGCTTTTTTGTAAATTCCTCTTTGACTGTTTTTATAGTGTCTATACTGTTCTTTTCTGCCAGATCGTAGATAAGTTCTCTGTAAACCATATCTCTAAGATGGCTTCTGCGATCTTCGAATGAACTCAGATAGGCTTTTTCAAGATCACCGTTATATTTAGTTTCAATTATCGATCTCTCAAAATCCGCTACGGCAATTTTTCCTCCCTTGAATTCTGCCAGAATTAGGTTCGAAATATCCTTCTGTTTGCATGAAGTAATTATCAGAAGCGCTGTTAAAAGAAAGATAGTGAATTTGTTCATTTTTTTACCCCTGTCATTTTTTCTTGGTTTAAAACCCTCATAATATAGTCTCCTCACAGATAAATATCAACAAGAAAATACTTCATACAAGCTTTGTTTTTACTCTATCTAAGAGTTAAAGTTCTATTGAAAACAAGTTCTTTTTCGTTTGAATCCTTCATGTCAACACAAAAATAACCGTTTCTCTCAAACTGGAATCTGTCTTCGCGGTTTGCTCCGAGAGCATGTTTCTCTATTCTGCAGTTGGAAAGTATCTTCATCGAATCATAATTTATAAGTTCCGTAAACTCCTTGTCTTTTGCATCGAGAGGATTTTCGACGGTAAAAAGTCTGTCATATAATCTGACGGTGCATTCCGTTGAATCCGACTGAGAAACCCAGTGAATTATTCCTTTTATCTTCTTGCCGTTGTACTCGGTTCCGGTTTTAGTATCGGGAATGTACTCGCACAAAATTTCCTGAACATTTCCGTTCAGGTCTTTTTTTGCCGATAGGCACTTGATTATATACGCTTTTCTTAATTTTACATATTTTCCCGGAGACAGTCTGTAGAATGAAGGATCGTCAGCATCAGAATAGTCGTTCCTCTCTACGAAAATATCTTTGCTGAAAGCTATCTTCCTTTTATTTTCATCAGGCGAATTTGGTAAGGAGTCCATTTCCATATATTCAGATCCGCTTTCAGGATAATTAACTAAAGTAAGTTTTACCGGATCCAAAACAGCCATAATATGCGAACTGGTCTTTTTAAGATTTTCCCTGATACAGTATTCGAAGTTCGCGATATCTATTACATTCTCTTTTTTACTAATTCCTACACTCATCATAAATTCTATAATAGCCTCTGGAGGCACCCCTCTTCTCCTGAGTCCGATCAGCGTAGGCATTCTCGGATCGTCCCATCCCTCTACGATATTCAGATCAACAAGCTGCTTCAAGAATCTTTTACTCGTAATAGTATAAGTCAAATTCAGCCTTGCAAATTCGATCTGCCTTGATCTGAAAATGTCAAGTTTCTCAAGGAACCATTCATACAGAGGTCTGTGGTTTTCAAACGAAATATCACATAAAGAGTGAGTAATTCTTTCGAGCGAATCGGATTGACCATGCGTAAAATCGTAAGACGGATAAATTACCCATTTATCTCCCGATCTGTGGTGATTTTTTTTCAGGATCCGGTACATCACAGGATCTCTCAGATTGATATTCGGACTTGACATGTCTATTTTAGCTCTTAGAACTTTAGAACCCTCTTCGTACTCGCCGTTCTTCATTCTCATGAACATATCCAGGTTTTCTTCAATAGATCTATTCCTGTAAGGACTTTCTTTTCCGGGCTCTGTCAGAGAACCTCTATATTCCCTTATTTCGTCCTGTGAAAGGTCACATACATAAGCAAGCCCTTTATTTATGAGTTTAAGTGCGTATTCAAAAAGCTGGTCGAAATAGTCCGAAGCATAATACAGCCTGTCTTCCCAATCATAACCCAGCCATTTTATGTCTCTTTTTATCGCTTCCTCATATTCAGTATCTTCTTTAACAGGATTTGTATCGTCGAATCTTAAGTTATAAAGCCCGCCGAATTCTTTGGCTGTTTCATAGCTGATCGTTATTGCTTTGGCATGTCCGATGTGAAGATAACCGTTCGGTTCCGGTGGAAATCTTGTGTGAACGCGATCGAATCTTTTATCTTTTAGGTCCTCTTCTATAAATGTTTTAATGAAATTTGAACCCAGTCCATCTTTTCTATCCGCTTTTTCCATTACATCGCACCTTACTTGATTTTATTAAACCCGCGTAAATATATGTAAAACCTGTATTTTAGGCAATTTAAAACTTCTTTTGTTCTGACAAATTATTGTTCTTGTAAATATTAAACCGCAACATTATATTTCACGCGAAAAATAAAAGTAATCTAATTGCGGAGATCCCATGACACAACTGTTTGAAGAACTTAATTCAAGAGGCCTTGTAAAACAGTCAACAATCGAACTCGAAAGGTTGAAGTCTATCCTTAATGGTCCTTCTTTAAGTGTTTACGCCGGTTTTGACCCCACAAAATCATCTCTTCATGTAGGACATCTTATACCTATCATGATCCTGGCACGGATGCAGATGGCCGGGCACAGACCTATCTGTGTAGTCGGCGGAGGAACGGCTTTGATCGGAGATCCGAGCGGTAGAGACAGTATGCGTGAAATGCTTACTGAAGAGAAAATTCAGGAAAACATGCGCGGCATTCAGGCTCAACTTTCCAGATTTATTGATTTTTCAGAAGAAAAAGCACTTTTAGTTAACAATTATGACTGGCTGGGTTTTGAAAATTATATTGATTTTATAAGGAAGATAGGTCCGCATTTCACGGTGAACAGAATGCTTACAGCTGATTGTTTTAAAATAAGAATGGAAAAAGGGCTGTCGTTTCTTGAATTTAATTACATGATACTTCAGGCTTACGATTATTTCACTCTGTATAAGAAATTCAAGTGTGCACTTGAAATCGGCGGTGACGACCAGTGGTCGAACATAATAGCGGGAGTGGAGCTTGTACGCAGGATCGAAGGCAAGGAAGTTTTCGGGATGACCAATCCCCTTCTTACCAGATCTGACGGAAAGAAAATGGGGAAATCCGAAGGAGGAGCTATTTGGCTTGATGCTGAGATGACAAGTCCGTTTGAATATTTTCAATACTGGAGAAATACTACAGACGATGATGTAGTCAGATTTATGAAAATTTATACCTTCCTGCCTATTTCAGAAATTGAAAGATACTCAGCTATGAAGGGCGAAGAGCTAAATGAGGCAAAAGAAATTCTTGCTTATGAAGCTACAAAAATTGTTCACGGAAAATCCGAAGCTGACAAAGCAAAAGAAGCGGCTATGAATCTATTCAGAAAAGGTTCCGCTGATGGTGCTCCGGAAATAAATATGAATATAAATCTTTTGAACGGAAAATTACTTGCAGATATCTGTGTAAACGCAGGATTGTTCGATTCGAAAAGTGAGGCTAAAAGGATGATCCTTCAGGGCGGGTTGACAATGAATGGCGTAAAAGTGGAAGATGTCGCTAAAACTATTTCAGCTTCAGATTACTGCAATGATATAATAGAGCTTAAAAAAGGAAAGAAAATTTATCTGAACATTAAGGTTGTCCGTTGAAAACTAAATTAGGCAAATTATTATTTTTCCTTTTCGCCGGCGTGACACTACTTTCGTTACTTTCGTGCACTTCCGATGATGATAAGCTGTTTGATGCTATAAAGAACGGAGATATTGAAGAGGTTAAATCGCTTATAGAGGGAGGGATTTCTGTACTGTCAACGAACAGCAGAGGGCTCACTGCTCTTGAAGTAGCCAGACTGAATAATCAGACCGAAGTGGCGGATTACCTTTACGGGGAAACAAAAAAGATCCTGGATAGAGAAACGGAGCTGCTGCTTAAGATAAAATATCCTGAAGACCTGTCAGATCTAAAAAAACTGGATAAACAAAGGTCTGATTATTTCATTAAACTTACGGATTACAATAAAACTTTACTGGATTATCTCTCAATTGATAAAAGACTTTCTGAGGAAATTTTACTTGATCATGAAAAAATATTCAAAATACACCAGAGGGCATTCAGAGATTTGATAAACGCAAAAGTTGATCTGATTGAAAATATTCTAGGGGACTTTCTGGATAAGGATTTTGTCTCTTCTGTTGACTCCCGCGATGCCAGACAGATCGTTAACGAAAACATCCTTGAAAAACTCACAAAGACGGAATGATCATCTTGTGTTCCTGTGATACAGCTTTCTGCGCTGCAGAGCGTCCTCTTCGACATACCTTAGTTCCAGCGCATAGTAAATGTAGCTTGAAGATATAATAAATATGACAATTGAAAATATCATCGGATAAAGAAGGTTCCTTCCACCATATTTTCCGCGCCTGAACAAATATACCGGATATGAGTACATCCAAAGAAGCAGAAAAATAAAAAACTTTAGAAAGCTCCCACCGTATATCTCTTTTTTCCCGTATATTCGGACTTTTAAACCAAGCCTGTGCGAGTCAATTGTCGCAAGAATGGTTGTAAATAATACGGTAAGCGCAAGCACAACAAAAATATACTGAGTCATTACTACAATAACATCAATATATAAAAACCAATACCAAAGAAAAATGGAAGATATCAGAGGGGATATTACCATCAAAAAACCGATAATGTCGATTTTTTTTGCGGGAATTGAGCTTTCTGTGCGTTTTGATTCTTCCACTTATACCTTGTTTTTACCTAAATATGATACAAAACCTACTTAAGGTCAAGATGTTTTTTAAAAGATAAATCAGAACAGCTGCTTAATCTGCAGCTGTTCTGAAAAGAAAACAAATACTACTTCTCAATATAGATCCTGACTTTATCTCCGTTTGCGCTTTCTACATTCACAATATCCTCATCGACCATATCGATGAATTCTTCAATGTTGTTGACGATCTGCTCAATGTCAACTCCGTTGGACTTGATCTCGTTAAGCTTTTGAGCAGGCATCATATTGAAAGCAAGCTTCGCAAGCATCAGGGGCAATGTAATCATTACATTATCACCGTCAGCGCTTTCGACTTCCACTTTGAATTTACCCTTGATCTTCACTCCGCCCGTAGATAACTTATCAAGATTTTTTGACGGTTCAGGTCTTTTTGATTCACTTTCGCTTTCGGGAACATCTACAGCCCTAAGAAGTTTTTCAGCCTGTTCTGCAGTGATCTTTCCCTGTTCAAGCATAACAAGTATTTGTTTTTTTTCTTTTTCGTTAGGCATTTTTTTCTCCTTTTTTTTACAGTTTGATATTTATTTTTGTACCATCTTTTGATTTCACATTTACTCCTATCTGATCGTTCAGGCCGATCCTCGGGTATTTCTTGAAAAATAGAAATATGTTTAGAGGTATTAGTATGACTGGTCTAAATAAACTGTAGTTTATAACAGCTTCTTCGCTGATTATGCTTACTCTGCTCATTAACGGAATTTCAATAATTACCCTTTTAAGGAAGATCAAGCATAAATAATCAGCAAATGTATATGTCAGATAAACCATCACTGCTATTTTGAACCAGTTGTAATTCATGTAATAAACGATCAAAATGTTCAAAGCAAAAATTATTAATGTTATGATCGTAAGAGCTTTGGTTTCTTTTACGATAATCCCTTTGAAAACATAATAAAGAGGAATTGTTAATATAAGCAGTAAAGCTGTCATGGTATCTGTCCTTATTTTATGGCTTTAATAAGTTTTTCTGCTTCTTCTACTGTAATTTTATCATGGGCAACCATATCTAAGATCGATTGAATGTTGAGATTCTTATCCTTTGTTTCTCTTATTTCGGATGTACTGCTGTCCCCGGAAACATTTTTAATGTGGTCTTTAAAATTCTTGAACACCGATCCGAACGATCCTTTGAATATTTTATCAAATTGATTGAAATTCGAGAAATCTCCTTTTACATTTGACAAATGGATTTTTTCTTCACCCGGTTTGTTTCCTGTTAATTCGATATCGCCGGATACGCTCTTGAAAGTAATACTCATATCTCCTGAATATTTTTTAAAGTTCACTGTAATGTCTCCTGAAACTGTTCCAAGAACAGCATCGTCTAAAAGACTGAAGCTGCAATCAAGGTCTATATCGCCAGATACGCTTTTTACTTTCAATTTTGAGCATTCCATTTCGTCGGCCTTAATATCTCCGGAAACCGATGAGCATATTAACGAACCTTTTTTAGCACTGATGTATATGTCGCCGCTTATGCTTGAAATGTCTGCTTCGGAATTTCCGATTTCATTAATACTTATATCCCCGCTCTTTGTTTTAACATCTCCTAATAAAGCTTCGATGCCGGAAATTTTTATATCTCCGCTTATGTCGTCTATTGCTACATCTGCTGCTATTGTTTTAGGCAATAAAACACGTACCGGATAATCTTCACCGCTTAAGAACTGTGAAAGTTTTTTGCTCTTCTGAGATAGCTTAAGGATATTATTCTCAAAAGAAACATCGAATATCTCGTCCGCAGCATTTTTCCTCAGATCAGAAAAATCGATCTCAAGGTCATTCCGATCGCTTCCTGAAATTTCCAGATCACTGTTCAGCAAAGTAATCTGCAGAGATATTTCATTTGAATTCAGATCGTACTTCATTTTTACCTCCCTTTTGCTAATTTATTTAAAGCTTCTTCCGTGGATATTTCGCCTTTAGATAATTTTTCGATTACTTCTGCCGAAACATCACTTTCTTCATCTTCTATATCCAGAGCTGCTTTAGCCTTTTTTAGAAGATTTTTTACCTTTGGATACGAGCAGTTCATCAGTTTTTCAACCTGCTTTATGCTTCCTTCAGCATAAATAAACACTTTGATGAATTCAAGTATCTCTTTGTCGAAACCTGCGAAATCCCCATCGCGTTCAAAGTCACCCTTGATCCTTGTTTTACAAGAACCGCAGGAATACTCGGATACTTTTAGCTGTGAACTACAAACAGGGCATTCTGTTAATTTCTTTTTCATAATTGACTCCTTCTTATTTAATATGCAAATATTTTTTGCAGGGCTTTATCATAATGTTTTCTTGAATATTCTTTTTCCAGAACTATTTCAGTCATCTCACGAGCCTGATCAGCGGTTATTATGCCTTCATTAAGAAGCTTTGTAATAAGATATATCTGATTTTCTGACATTTTGTCCTCCATTGTGATTATCTAATGGAAATATAAACAATATTTATCATCTTGTCAAGAAAATATTAACAATTTTAATATTTAGTTTTATTTTTATTCATTAAATCAATATTTTGACACGATTTACACTTCGTAATTCACCTAAATAAAAAAAATCAGCCAAGCTGATTTTTTTTATAAATATTTGAGTTTTACTCTATTTAAACAGATCTTCTTTTGAAAATCTGTAGGACTTATTGCAGAAATGACAGTTTACTTCTATATATCCAGGATCTGTCAATGATTCTTTTATCTCTTTTTCATTTAATAATTTTACGGCATTTTTCATTTTGGTTCGACTGCAACCGCATTTGTAAACGGGATTCGGCATGCTAAAGATTTCTACATCAAGATTTTTCAGGATCATTTTCTCTATTATATGCTCCAGAGAATATCCCATATCAAGCACATCCGTCAGATTTGGAAATGATCTTAGATTAGTTTCGATCTGAGCTATTGTTTTTTCAGAACAGTCAGGCATAACCTGAACCATAAATCCTCCGGCTTTTCTGATCTTGCCGTCGGGAAATATAAGGACACCAAGTCCGATTGAAGTAGGGGTCTGCTCAGATTTTGCATAGTAATAGGTAATGTCCTGAGCGATGTTTCCGTATATCATCTCTGTCTGGCCGGAATAGGGGTTCTTAAGGCCCATATCTTTTATAATAGTGATCGAAGCTTTGCCCAGCATCATCTTGTCAATATACTTCACTCCTTTGACATCAGCTTCCGGATCAGCCTGTGGATTGCTGATCAATCCCTTGATCTGAGATCTGCTGTTGACGGTAACGATAGCTTTGCCTGACGGACCGTCGCCGTCGATTTTGATCGTAAGTACATCATTTGCCGATTTCAGATCGGCACCTGAAAGAATGCCGGCACAGAGAAGTTTTCCCAAAACCTGGGTGTTAGCCAGCGAAAGTTTGTGTATCTTTGCAGCTTTTTTTACCAGATCAGTACAATCAGCTATGAAGAACCTTGCTTCCTTTCCTCCCATACCTCTTATAAGTCTGTCAGGCATTTTCCGCCTCCGATAATTTTAAATTGAATCATCATCGAAGGGTTTAAATCCTTCGCCCCTAACATCTCTAATATCTATTATAGTCATAAACGCATCCGGATCTATTACTCTTATCTTCTCTTGAAGAGCAGCCAGTTCTCTTCTTGTCAATGCAGTAAAAATTACTTCTTTTTCGTCATTCTTATAAATTCCTTTACTATGAAAATACGTGGCTCCTCTTCTTAATTTCTTTATTATAAAATCCCCGATTTCATTGTATTTCTTAGATACAATAAAAGCTCCTTTCCGGTAATTCATTCCTCCCGTAATAGAATCAACTACCTGCCCGGTCGTATATATCGTTATAATTGCATAAAGAGCAAGTTTTATATCTCTGAACACTACAACTGCCACAATGACAACAATGCTGTCGATCAGAATCAAAAGCTGACCCATCGGTAATCTCGATCTCTTATACGCGATCTGAGCTATAATATCCGAGCCTCCGGTTGTAGCTTTAGCCTTAAATATAAAAGCAAGACCTGTTCCGATCAGAACACCGCCGTAGAGTGCGGAGAGCAAAAGCTCCTTTTCGATCAAAGGTTTGTCACCCCAGACCAGAGTTATAAGATCAATAAATCCTGAAGTCACTGTCATTCCCAATACCGTTCGCCATCCGAATTTCGGACCGAGCTCTTTTACGCCCCAGTATATTAATGGTATATTCATTATAAGTCCCATTGTACCCGTCGGCAGCCCCAGAGTATGATGAAGGATTATTGCTATACCGTAAACTCCGCCGGGAATAATTTTATAGGGAACTATGAAAAATACATAGCCTGAAGCCATTATAATCGATCCGGTCAGAACCATTAAAATATCTTTTATCCCGTTTTTTGAAAAAGCTTTATAATCTGAAAATAGAAACATAAATCACTCCATATTATATCGCGCTAATATAATGAATTCCATAATATAATAAAAGTATATTCTGCCAAAAAAATTGTGCCGCTAAAAGGATTCGAACCTTCGACCTCTGCTTTACGAAAGCATTGCTCTACCAGCTAAGCTATAGCGGCTGGTTTCAGGATTTGAAATCTGAACTTATTCAGATAGAAGCTTTGCCACTTTTTCTGTCAGAAGTTCCTTTCCGCGTATGTTCTTGTATCTTATAATACCTTTTTTATCAATCAGAAATGTAGCCGGGATGCCCTGAACTTTATAACTGGAAACATTTTCGTCTTTCCAGCCCTGACCGCTGTAGATATGCTTCCATTTTATCTGATTCTCTTTAACATATTTCTGTGCGTTATCTTTGATCTCATCAAGATTTACGCCGATTATTTCGAAGCCTTTGGGGTTCATCTCATTGTAAACGGCTATAACATTCGGCATCTCCATTTTGCAGGGAGAGCACCATTCCGCCCAAAAATCGACGAGGAATACTTTTCCGCTGTATTCAGCAGCGTTAAAATCAGAACTGTCAAGAAGTGTACCCTGAAGAACAGGCAATTTATCTCCGATTGTCGGAGCATCACCCTCGATCTTCTTCAAAAGGATTCTGTATTTTTCTTCATTAATAAGTTTTTCCACAAATACATCATCGGTAATTCTATAAACCAGATTTCTGTCACCGGAGTTTTCGCTGCAGTATTTTTCAAGCAGCGGAAGACCTTCTGAAATGCTTCCAGACATAATTTTAAGCTTTGCATCAATAAAATTAGCCATCGGTTCAGTCTCATTTGCGGCTCTTGAACGGGCAATATAATCAGCAGACAAATCGTTAAGTTCTAGGTCCATGTACCTTTCAGCTATGTTAGCATTACTAAGTATATAAGGATTATTTTTTATATAAGTTTCAAGAAGATCTTTAGCTTTATCTTTCTGAACCTTTTCATAATAGTAATAGAAAAGGTTCTCGAAAGCGCTCAAACTGGAAGGATCCTTAACAAGCATGATCCCGTTCAGCATTGCAAGGTCTTCAGTTCTGTTTAAAGATCTGAAAAGATAGCTTAATACTTCGAATGAATCGTCGATTGTATGGTCTTTTAAAATTGACAGATATGCCAGTTTGGCCGGTATCTGCATATCCTCTGTTCTCGCGAAAAGATGCGCAAAAGCTAATCCCAGATATCCGAACGGATCGTCTTTTTTCTGCTTTATCATATTTACAAAATATTCTTTGCCAGCGAATGGTTCAAGGCTCGTTCCGTACAGGAACTGATTGTGAGATTTGAGGCTGTCCCTTTTATAAAGCTCATCTACATATTCCTTTTCCTGCCTGGTTGATCTCAGAATATTTATCTTTATAGCTTTCATATCATATGAATCCGGATATTTCTCTATCAGCGAATCAATATCCTTCTGAAGCTCAACAAAGTCATCTTTGTAGCTTTTAAGAGCTTTATCGGCTTCTGTCTGAACTACGACCTCTCTGTTGATCTTTGAAAGATCGATCTCGACATCACTGATCAGATCAGCTATAAATTCGTCTGTAGTCATATCTTTTTTCTTCGAGCAGCTTGAAACCGTGATCAGCATAGCTGCGACCAGAAAACACACCCTGATTTTTTTGACCATTGTAATTTTCCCGCTGTTTTATTTATTCAATTCTTTTATTATTCTGTCGGTCATTTCATATTCCGCTTTTGAATAAAGAAGCGTACCGGTATTTGCGTCGCATACAAAATCGTATTTTTCTTTTTCTGAGACCTGCTTTATCACTTGATTGATCTTGTCAATTACAGGCTGCATAAGCTCGTTATTTTTTTTGTAGAAATCCCCGTTCTGTCCCCACACTTTGTCTTTGTACTGGTAATATTCCTGAAGTTTTTTCTGCCCTTCAGCCATCTTTTCGTTCCTTTTTTCTTCCGAAACCATCACAGACATGTTTTTAATCTCTTCTTCCAGAGCCTGTATCTCTTTTTCCATCGTTACAGCTTTAGCTTCCATATCTTTGTTCCATTTTGCAAGCTGCTCCTTCGCTTTCTTTGCTTCGTTGTACTCTGCAAGAACCTTATCTGAATTGATATAGCCGAATTTCATCTCTGCAAAGACCACCATTGACGCTATCAGCATCATTACAGTTACCATTTTCTTCATTTTATTTTCTCCCTTTTGGTTTTTTCTATAAATTAGTTCCCATTCTGAAATGGGTTCTGAGCTGGTCCGACCAGTCAGCTTTTTTTCCGAAACTTTCAAAATAATCAAATCCGTAACCTACATCAAGTCCCATCATACCGAGCATGGGAACATTTATCCTGACACCAAGTCCTGCACCTTTTCGAAGATCGAATAAACTGACCTCAGTATAGTCTCTCCACAGATTTCCCGCATCGAAATATGCAAGGGAATAGATCAGCATCGGTGTTTCTACAAGTTTGAGCCTCAGTTCAAATGATGTTTTAAAAAGATTTCTTCCGCCTACAAAATATCCGCTTTCGTAAGGACCGACTGAATTTTCGTCGTAACCCCTTAGCGGTTCGCCACCGGATAACCCTCCACCGCCGAGATAGAAATATTCTCTTGAGCTTATATATGATGATTCTTTAAGTTTGTCCATAAGCCCCACAACGAATTGAGAATAAAGAACGAACCTGTTCTGTACCAGAGGCTGATACCATTTCATATCAAGCTTATGTTTGTGAAATTCTTCATCTCCTCCAAGTATTCCGCCGGCAAGTTTGGTCATAAGCGTCAGGTTTGAGCCTCTTGTAGGAAAATCAGCCCTGTCCCTGCTGTCTCTTATCAGATACTCCGTCAATGATGACGAAATTATTGTTTTACCTTCGAAAAGCTCATACTGATCAGGCGCATTATCGCTGATATTGGTATATTTGATCCTGTCGATAGAATAATACCATAGACCCCTCATCCAGTTGTCGCTCCATGCGAACCTTCTGCCCAGTTTAAGCACTCCGCTGATTATCTGAGTATCCGAGTATGAATCATCACGATTCTGATAGTTGCCGCTCAGTCCGACCATCGTCGGCGTGTCATAAAGCCACGGTTCTTCAACGCTGAGAGTGTATTTATAGTAATCTTTCCCGAATTCAATGTTGGTAGAAAGCTGCTGACCGTCACCCTGAGCGAAAGGATGCTGGAACGAAAAATTGTTGAAGACAAGTCCGACGGATCCGATAAATCCGTCCGCTTCTGAATAAGCAATTGAAGTCTGTGCCTGTTCAGTTGGTTTCTCTTTTATCGAAAAAACTAGATCGACTTCTTTATCGTCAACCGGCTTCATATCGGGAACAACATTTTCAAAATAATTGAGTATCATTGCATTTCTCTGGCTTCTTAGTATCTTGGTTTTACTAAAAATGTCTCCGGGGTAAATATCCATTTCCCTTCGAAGAACTTTTTCATTAGTTCTTGTATTTCCCTCAAAATCTATTTTTCTTATTCTTGCACGCGTTCCTTCAGTTATTTTAAAGAGGTATGAAACCGTGTCTGTTCCTGTCATCTGCTCTTCAGGTATGATGTTCGCTCTCAGATAACCTTTATCCATATACATCGTGGAGAGATTATTATAAATCGACATTTCAAGTTTTTCAGTGCTGAACTCATCACCGCTTTCATATTCGAGAGCATCGATAAGTTCCTCGTCGGAAAAAAGGCTGTTGCCTGCAAACTTTGATTCCCCGAAGTAGTATTTATTGCCTTCATTGACGGTTATGTCAATATAAATGTTCTCCATTTTTTCGTCATAATAAACAGAATCCTTTACAACCTCAAAATCCTTGAACCCTTTGTTCTTAGCGTAATCGGTCATAAGCTGAAGGTCGCTTTCAAATTTTTCCCTGTTATACTCTCCGTCGCGCCACCATCTGTCTTCGTGAGTTTCCTCGAACCGGTCTAACAGGTCATCGCTTTTAAAAAAAACATTTTCTGAAAATCTGATCTCTTTAATAAAAATTTCCTTACCTTCGGTTATATTTATTGTGAGATCAACCTGTTTTTCATTTACTCTTTCAGTCTTGGATTCAATCTCGGTAAGAAGATAATTTTTAGAGTTGTAAAAATCTTTTATTGCTCTCTCAACTTCAGCTATGTTATTACTTTTAAGTATCTGTCCTTTCTGGAGTTTTATCAGAGGCTCTATATCATCTTTTCCGTACTCATCGTAGCCGGTTACTTTAACATTGTTCAGTCTGGGATAGTCTTCCAGAATTATTTTAAGAAATACTTTGTTGGTTTCAGCTTGTGTTACATCTATCGCCACATCAGAAAAAAGATTTAGTTTCCATAATTTCTTTATTGCGCTTTGGATGTCTTCACCGAATATCACTTTTCCCTTTGATAAACCGGATGAAATCTTTACAACTTCAGGTGAAACTTCAGTCCCTTCTACAACAACTTCAAGAATTTCAAATGAACCTGAATTTTTTTGCGCCCTCAGACTGACAGAAAAGAATAATAAAATGATCAGCGCGGTCAATTCGTATTTAAGCATAAACGGTATGTATCTCAAAATTCTGTTTCTCCGTACATTATTAATCAGATGCGGAATTTAACTTTTGAAGAGCCAAATGTCAAGCCCGTTCTTATACGAATAATGATTTCATTTTGTTCATTTACATAGTTGATATATCTATTAATTATATTTAAATTGCTGTCCGTTCAATTAATTCGGAATGTAAAAAAAATGAAACGGAACTTTGAACTTGTTTCGCCTTTTAATCCCAAGGGGGATCAGCCTGAAGCTATTGATCAGATAACCGGCAATTTCAATTCGGGTATAAGATATCAGACACTTCTGGGAGTTACAGGCAGCGGTAAGACCTTTACGATGGCGAATGTTATCAGAAACCTTAATAAACCGACTTTAATCATTTCTCATAACAAAACTCTTGCTGCGCAGCTTTACGGAGAACTTAAAGCTTTTTTTCCTGAGAATGCAGTTGAATATTTCATCAGCTATTATGATTACTATCAGCCTGAAGCGTATATGCCTTCACGCGACCTTTATATCGAAAAAACTACCGCTTCGAATGATGAAATTGAAAAACTGCGTCTTAAAGCGACCTCATCTCTGATATCGAGAAATGATGTTATTATCATCGCGTCGGTAAGCTGTATATACGGACTGGGATCGCCTGAAGATTATAAAGAGCTTTCGATCGAAGTTACTAAAGGCGATATAATTGACAGAAATAAATTGTTCAATTCCCTTGTCGAGATGCAGTATGAAAGGAATAATTATGAACTTTCAAACGGAAATTTCAGAATTAAAGGAGATATAATCGATATTCATCCGGCTTATGATGACACAGGGATAAGAATTCATACTTTCGGGGATGAAGTTGAGAAGATCGAGATCATAAACCATGTGTCAGGCAATATTATCGAGAAACTTGATAAAATAAACATTTACCCGGCAAAGCATTTTGTAGTGACACAGCCTAAGCTTCAGAAGGCTGTAGGAAATATTGAACAGGAGATGAAAGAAAGGGTTAAATTCTTTTACGACAATAATCAGCTCGTTGAAGCTCAAAGAATTGAGAACAGAACAAAAATGGACATTGAATTCATGCGAGAAATGGGTTTCTGTCCGGGCATTGAGAATTACTCAAGGCATATCTCCGGAAGGCAGCCAGGACAAAGGCCATATTGCCTGATAGATTTCTTCCCTGATGATTTCCTTCTGATAATTGATGAATCGCATGTGTCGGTCCCGCAGATCAAAGGAATGTACAACGGTGACAGAAGCAGAAAAACCACTCTCGTGGATTACGGGTTCAGGCTTCCTTCCGCGCTTGACAACAGACCTTTAAAATTCGAAGAATTCGAGCAGATCACCGGAAGAACGCTTTATGTTTCTGCAACTCCATCAGAATACGAGCTTTCAAAATCCGACGGAATTATAATTGAGCAGGTTGTAAGGCCGACAGGTATTCTTGATCCTGAAATAATCGTAAAACCTTCAACAGGTCAGGTTGACGATCTTATGGAAGAGATCAGAATAGTCACTGAAAGAAAAGAAAAAGTGCTGGTCACGACGCTGACCAAAAGAATGAGTGAAGATCTGACAAAATTTTTAAAAGAGAATGGGATCAAAGCTGAATACCTGCATAGCGAAATTTTATCTCTGGACAGAGTAAAACTGATCCGTGAACTCAGGCTTGGAAAATTCGATGTGCTTGTCGGTATCAACCTCCTCCGTGAAGGCCTCGACCTTCCTGAAGTATCACTTATCGGGATCCTTGATGCCGACAGAGAGGGATTTTTACGCGATAAAAGATCACTGCTTCAAACTTCAGGTCGAGCCGCGAGAAATGTTAATGGAAGAGTAATCTTCTATGGCGATAAGATCACTGATTCAATGAAAAACTGCATCGAAGAAGTTAGAAGAAGAAGGTTAAAACAGATCGAATTTAATACGATCAACGGAATTATCCCGAAAACTGTTTATAAATCTGCCGAACAGATCATGTATTCTACCAACATCAGGGAAGAAAACCTTCTAAAAGTTTCTGATAAAAAGGTGAAATACGGAAAAGATGAAGAAGCCTTGAGAAAAGAGATAATTGAGCTTGAGTCATTAATGGAGGAAGCAGCAGAGAAACTCGAATTCGAAAAAGCAGCTGATTATAGAGACCGGAAAATTGTTCTTGAAAAATTATTTAACAAATCTTAGAATCGGAATTCCTTGAATTCCTCTTCTTTTCCGAGCGGGAAAGATTCAATTATTTTGTATTCAGGACCTTCATTTTTTAAAATACTTTCAAATAAGGTTATTTCTTTTACCGGAATTACCTGAAAATATAAATCCTGATTCGAATTGACAAGTTTTTGTAATTCTTTCACTGAACCGGCTTCCTTAAATCTGCCGATGGTAAGGTGGGGAGTGAATTTTCTGTAATCAACTTCAAAACCGAGGTCCCCCAAAGAGTTTTCGATCACATTTTTTATCGTCTCAAACTCTTCGCATTTCTGCAAACCCAGCCATAGAACTTTCGGGTGATAAAAATCTTTAAAAATACCCACACCTTTTAAGAGAGACTCAAATTCGTTGAACTTTTTGGAGATGTACTTTAATTTTGACCTGACTGCAGGTATATTTTCTTCTTTGACATCGCCGAGAAATTTCAGAGTTATATGAATGTTCTTGAGATCAACCCAATTTGCTTTAGCGTCTTCCAATGTGTCAGGCAGGGATAAATGAAATTTTTCTGTTTTATCTTCAAAAATTACTTTTACACCTATGAATAATCTTTTAGTTACCGGCATTATGCACCTGTTTTTAATACCCTTTGCATTTTAAGCATAAGTTTGTCAATAATCAAGAAGGAAATTTTTGCATTGAAAATCATAATATAATGTTTTAACTTCTTTAACTTAAACTTTACAAGGTATGAAAGTGGTAAAAAAAATTAGAAAACTCAGCCTGGCAAGATACCTGCAGATATTGAATTACAGCATCCGCAATATGAGCAGTTCAAAAGATGAAAAATATCCGTTCTACGCTTCTTTGAAAGTGACTTCCCGCTGCCATTTCGCATGTAAATTCTGCGATATGAAAAATTTCCAGACCCCCGACCTTCCAACGGAAGATTTGAAAAAAATCATCCGTAACCTGGGACGTTCCTCGCTATTCCTGCTTTCACTTGAAGGAGGTGAACCGCTATTAAGAAACGATATCGAAGAACTCCTGAAAGAAGCTCATAAACAGCCCTTTTACCTTTTATTTACGACAAGTCAGAAAAACCTGATGGATTATCCGTGGGATAAATATCAGGAGTATATAGATTTTCTGCATATATCAATTGATGAAGGCCACGACAACATGCACCTGTTCGACAAACTGAAAGAAATTAACAGATTCAATATGATAGTCTGCGTTCAGACAGTAGTCGCTAAAGAAGATCAGGAAAAACTAGAGGATAAGGTTTCCAAATGTTATTATTCCGGAAGTAAAATTCTCATTATGCCCGCTGTTCATCTTGACAATACAGAAGACCACTTCCCCGATTTTGGCAGACTGGAAAAACAGATCATCAAACTCAAAAAAGACTATCCTGAAACCATTATCACTCCAAATTCATATTTTTCCGCTGTCAGAAGAAAAAAAGGCGGATGCAGCCCGAGCTCGATAATTATTGATGCGGACGGCGGTTTGTTTTATCCGTGCAGAACTCTGAAGGAAAAGACAATAAAACTTCAAGAAGACGATCTGATGAAATTCATTAATTCCGGAAGATCTGCCGAACTCAGAAAACAGATGTCGGCTTGCGGCAGACAGTGCGGATGGTACCAGTATTTCGCAACATCAAGATTTTCCGGATTTTCAGACATAATTGACGCTACAGGTCCTTACTTAAGAGAATTTTTTCTCGGCCGCAAGTTCGAAGAATAGAAATCCGCATTTCGTCGGTATAATAATGCTTTTCATCTTTGAAAATTATATTCTTTGTAAAAACAGCCTTGCAAAATTTTTGAATTTAAACTATATTCTACCGTTTATTGAAACAGGTACAAACGATTTATAAAACTAAAATATGAGGTATTAAATGTCAAACCAGGAAGTTCAAACGATCATCGCGACCGATTGCGGTTCAACGACCACAAAAGCCATTCTTATCGAGAAGGTCGGGAACGAATATCGTCAGCTGGTAAGAGGCGAGGCTCCGACCACAGTTGAAGCACCTTTCGAAGATGTGACCAAAGGTGTTCTGAATGCAATTATGGAACTTGAAGAACTTGCAACGGAATATTACAAGACCGATGCCGCAAAAGAATCACGGTTTTATAACAGACCGAGAGTGTTCGTAAAAAACGAGCAGATAATTAGAAAAGACCCAAATGATAAAAATGAGGACGGATGCGATATATACATTTCCACTTCATCCGCAGGCGGAGGTCTTCAGATGATGGTTTTCGGCGTTGTCAAAGGGATGACAGCTGAATCTGCTCAGAGGGCCGCTTTGGGAGCCGGAGCTATTGTTATGGATGTTCTCGCTATAAATGACGGAAGACTTCCTCATGAAAAAATTGAAAGAATAAGAGCGTTAAGACCAGATATGATTTTGATCGCAGGAGAGACCGATCAGGCAAAACCTAAACATGTTATCGGAATGTCTGAACTAGTTAAATCCGCAAGACCTACAGCAAGGCTTGGTATCGGTTTCGCACTGCCGGTAATTTACGCCGGAAACCAGAGAGCGAACGACGATATTAAAGCAATTCTAGAAAAAGATACTGCATTGAGCATAGTTCCAAACCTGAGACCAACGCTTGAAAAAGAAAATTTGAGACCCGCAGCTGATAAGATACATGACCTTTTCATGGAGCATGTTATGCAACAGGCTCCCGGCTATGACAAGCTTATGAAATGGACAGACGCTCCTATAATGCCTACTCCCGGTGCTGTCGGTCTTATAATAAACAAAATAGCAGTTATGCAGAATAAAAACGTTGTCGGTGTTGACATCGGCGGAGCCACAACAGATGTTTTCTCTACATTCAAACTCGAGGACAGGGACGGTGTCGTTCATCAGAAATTCAATCGTACAGTTTCTGCTAATCTCGGTATGTCTTACTCTGTTTCGAATGTTCTTCTTGAAGCAGGTCTTGATAATATTATGAGGTGGGTACCTTTTGAAATGGATGAAAAAGAATTAAGGAACAGGATCGGTAACAAAATGATCCGTCCGACTACTATACCTCAGTCAAAAGAAGATCTTGATATTGAACAGGCTATCGCAAGAGAAGCTTTAAGATTGTCTTTTATCCAGCACAGATCATTCGCTGTCGGTTTAAAAGGTATTCAGCAGGAAAAGGGAATTTCAGAGGCTTTTGACGCTGACTCCTCAAACGATTCAATTGTAAATATGATGAAACTTGACCTTCTGGTCGGTTCAGGGGGCGTACTTTCACACGCTCCTCTAAGAAGCCAGTCTGCACACATGCTTGTTGATTCTTTCCTTCCTGAAGGTATCACCCAGTTAGCGGTTGACTCTATTTTCATGATGCCTCAGCTCGGTGTTCTTTCAGAAGTGAAAGCTCCCGGATGTGATAGGGCTGCGATGGAAGTTTTTGACAAGGATTGTCTTATCTATCTGGCTATAAGTATCTGCCCTGTGGGTCATGTCAAAGAAGGAAAGCCTGTCGTAAGAATTAAAGCTGATCTTCCTGACGGTACAAAATTGAACGAATGGATCAATGCTAATCAGCTTTTAAGATATGATATGCCTCACGACACCGAAGTCGAGTTTGAAATTGAACCGGCATCAGGATTCGATGTAGGCGAAGGAAAAGGCAAGAAAGTTACAAGAAAGCTGAGGGGCGGTGTTGTCGGCCTTGTAATAGACACAAGAGGCAGGCCGTTCAATATCACAAAAGATATGAAAAACAGGGTTGAAATGCTCAATAAATGGGATATTTCAAAAAATTACAAGCCGAAATCTCATAAAGACGGCGTTTAATAAAACTTTAAAGATTTGACATAGGAGATAAGATATGGCTCATGCATATACACCGGGATTAAAAGTAGCCGCAAAAATAGTAATTGAAAAAACAAGAAAGCTTCCGCTGCTTGGTCAGGTACTTGTAAAAAAAGGCGACAAGATCCCTTCAGATACGATCGTAGCAAAAACAGAACTTCCGGGCAAGGTTTATCCGATTAACGTAGCCGGTCAGCTTGGGTTGGGCAAAGCGAACGAGTTAATAGAGTGCATGCTGAAAAAAGAGGGCGATCCTGTAAAAGCCGGAGAAATTGTCGCTCTGAGCAAAGGTTTTTTCGGATTTTTTAAAAGCGATTATAAAGCCCCGATAGACGGCACGATCACGCAGATCTCTCAAATTACCGGGCAGGTTATTTTCAATGCTGCGGCAATTCCAGTTGAGATTGACGCTTATGTTGACGGCGAAGTGAAAGACGAGATCCCGAACGAGGGAGTCATAATGAGAACCGAAGGAGTTCACATTCAGGGTATTATCGGTCTTGGAGGCGAATCGTACGGAAATATTATGATTGTTGCAAAATCGCCGGATCAGATAGTTGACATAAGCATGATCAACGATACTATGAAAGGAAAGGTTATCGTATGCGGCTCAAAGATAACTACCGAAGCATTAACAAAAGCTAAAAATGTCGGAGTGGCAGGTGTTATAACCGGCGGATTTGACTACCAGGATATAAAAGACATTCTCGGACATGATCTTGGGGTAGCGATCACAGGTCACGAAGACATCGGATACACACTTATTCTTACAGAAGGTTTCGGTACTATTCCTATGGCTGACAGAACATACAAACTGCTTAAGAAATATGAAGGCTTCAAAGCATCCATCAACGGCGCTACTCAGATAAGAGCCGGAGTTATGCGTCCCGAGATAATAATCACTCATAATGAGCCTCAGGAAGAGAAATCTTTAAAGAACTATGCAGAGTCAGGTCTTGAAAAAGGCGATCAGATCAGGATTATCCGCTCTCCTTATTTCGGAAAACTCGGAAAAGTTGTAAGCCTTCCCGTTGAACTTCATAAAGTCGAATCGGGAACCTGGGTACGAGTCATGACAGTTGATCTTGACGGGAAAGAAGTTTTAATTCCGAGAGCAAATGTGGAAGTGATCGAAAAATAAAATACAGGGAAATCTATGAAAAAATATATTGCCTTATTGTTGGTTTTGACAATGCATTTGGTTCTTGCTCAGACAGTCTCATCGAAACGGATGATAGATATTCCTACCTGTTTCACAATGGATCAGGCGGAACTCGAACTGGGCGGCAGACTCTATGCCACAGACGGCATGAGTACAGAGATCAACATAGGGATATTTAAGGATTTCTTTTTGGGTGTAAGCTACGGCGGTTCAAATATAATAGGAAGCAGGAAACCGGTTTGGAACGGAAATCCGGGTGTAAGGCTTCAGTACAGACTTCTGCCTGAAGATTATTACTACCCGAATATTTCACTCGGGTTTGACAGTCAGGGTTATGGGGTCTGGTTCGATGATCTAGAGCCTGACAGATATCAGGTTAAATCAAAGGGTTTCTTCTTTGTTTTAAGCAAAAACTACTTTGTCTCTGGCGGTGATCTCGGTACGCTCGGTCTCCATATCGGAACCAATTACTGCGTGACTGAAGAAGCTGTTCCCGGCGACGATAATATTAACGCATTCCTCGGATTTGACAAGAGCCTTATGAAAAACATGAACCTTTTGTGCGAGTACGATTTTGCTTTTAATGATAATTCCGATAGTTCGCCCACAAGAGACAAAGGATACTTAAACATCGGGCTGCGCTGGTCATTCAGCAACGAACTGCATCTGGAGTTTGACATGAAAGATATTCTCAGAAACCTTGAAAGCTCGGATAACTTGAGCAGAGAGCTTAGAGTAATCTATAATACTACATTTTTTGCAAAATAATAATTTTACGGAGTCAAAAAAATGGACCTGAAAAAATTTTATTCCGGGCTGAACAGCAAGGCTGTCAGGAATTATGAAAAGGACATTCTAAAGATCAAAGCTGCAAATAAAGAATTATCCGCTGTTACCTCCAAAGAAGGAAGCTTCCTTTTTAAGATCTCCGGGGTGATACATTATTTTTATAAATTCGAACAGAAAATTGATGACAGATATTTTCTTGATAATTCATTCGCAAAGATCCAAAAAGAATTCGATGCTATCTCAAATGAGATCAATCCTAAGAATTATAAAACATCCTATCTCAATCCCGACTATTCTGTAAAGATCTTCGGAGATAAGATCGGTAGGATCGCTTATGTAATATTTTACTTCTTCAGACAGTACCGTTCTTTTGCTTTTGAGCATAAGATATATCAGATGGAAAGATACAACAGGCTGTTTTTGGAAATGTATGCCCATTACACCCAGAAGAAAAAATTTACTGAGAAATTCCTCAAAGATATTGTAGCCAAGTATGAAAAAAGGTACGATATTGATGAAACAACTATCGTTTACAAAGAGATGTTCGGAAAAGAATATACTCACTATAAGGAAATAATTCTCAATTCGGATCCCAAAGATTTGAGATACCTGTACAGGTACAATATTAATATTACGGAAAATGAGATAAAAACAGCTGAATTCTTTAAAACTTATTCCAAGAAAAAACTTGATATACTGGCAAAGCAGATCGCTAAAGCTTACGCGCAGGGATTTGTTAACGGCGGTAAGGATCTGAGCATAAAATCATCGGTCATGATCAGGTTCAGCGCAGGGCAGGAAGAACTTATCAAAAGACTGATCCACTTCCTGCAGAAGGATTACGGTTTGGATTCAATAGTGGGAAGCCCGTCAACGACACCGATAAACAAACAGGTATCGCATGATCTTAAATTCCAGAACGCTGTGTTCTTCAATAAAGATTATGCTGATAAAAGACTTGAGCTTATGAACAAAGTCTATCAGAAAATTGAAGAAGATACCGACGCATATTCAGGAATAATCCTTGTCGAGAGTTTCGGAGAAAAACCCTTCTCTCCGGAAACAAAAAAGACTGCCTGGTCTTATACGCCCGAACAGCAAAAAGACTTTCAATATTTTATGAATCAGAGCATGCAGTTGAGGCAGAAATACATTCCGAGAACAGAGAACAGTTTCTGTATAATCGCATTCCCGTCGCCTGAGATCGGAAAAGATTTCGAGAAGATATTCGAAGATATTCTTGAAGTCAATATGCTTGAAAGCTCAAAATATGAGGGGATCCAGAAACACATTATTGACGCAATGGATAAAGCTGACCATATTCATGTTAAAGGTACGAACGGTAACCTTACAGATATTACAATAAAGAATCAGCTGCTTAAAAACCCGAAAAAACAGACAAATTACTGCAACTGCGGAGCCGATGTGAATATACCTGTAGGCGAAGTATTTACAAGCCCTCAGTTAAAGGGAACTAACGGTACGCTGCATATTAAGGAAACATTCCTAAATGGGCTGAAATTCAAAGAATTAAGACTCGATTTTAAAGACGGATTTATATCTGATTACAGTTGTAAAAATTTCAAGAACAAGGAAGATAACAGAAAATTCATCGAAGAAAATCTGATCTTCCCGCACAAAACACTGCCTATCGGCGAGTTTGCTATCGGAACTAACACATTGGCTTATACCGTAGCTAAAAAATATGACATTCTTGAAGTTCTGCCTGTGCTTATCATAGAAAAGATGGGTCCTCATTTCGCTATCGGCGATACCTGTTTCTCACATGAGGAAGACAAAGCCACATATAACCCGATCGACAATAAAGAGATCACTGCAAGAGACAATGAGATGACCCTGAACCGTAAAAAAGATCATTCTAAAGCATATACGGGTGTTCATACAGATATTACTCTTCCGTACGAAGATATCGAATTCATCTCAGGAATAGCTGAAGACGGCAGACATATCGACATTATAAGGAACGGTAGATTTGCGGTTAAAGGTTCTGAAGAATTGAACATACCGCTCGATAAAGCAGGAATATAAAATATTTTAGAGTTTTCCTATAAAAACTCTGTTGTTTCCGGAATAATCCCTCAATATTTTGATATCTTTGAGGGATTTTTCATATATAGACTTGACGCTTTCTGCCTGATCATAGCCGATCTCTAGAAACACAGATCCGCTCGCGTTTAAAACATCCGGTGTGATCTCGTTTATTCTTCTATAAAATGTTAGACCGTCTCCGCCGTCGGTCAGAGCCCCGAGCGGTTCAAAATACCTTACCTGTTTATCGAGAGATTCGATTACCGTTTTTGAAATATAAGGTGGATTTGAAATTATCACATCGAACTTTGAATCCGGTGACTTTTTAAGTATATCCAGATTGATAAATTTGATCCTATCTGCTACGCCATTCAGTTTCGCATTTGAAGCTGCAAGCTTTAGCGCCTGCTCTGAAATGTCGCATGCCGTGATATTTACATTCTTACACTTATTTGCCAGTGATACAGCTATGCAGGCTGAACCTGTGCCTACCTCGAATACGCTTAAAGGTTTATCTCCAATATATTCTACCGCTGTCTGAACAAGAATTTCTGTGTCGCTTCGCGGAATAAGAACTGACTTATCGACTGAAAATTTCAGACCGTAAAATTCCGTTTCGCCTAATATATATTGTATAGGCTCATGTTCAGATCGCCTTTTTAACAAAGTTCTGATCTTTGATATTTCTTCCTCAGTAAGCACTCTCTCGAACTGAAGATATATATCGAGTCTTTTAATACTCAACACATGAGTAATTATCAGCTCTGAACTGAGCCTTGGTTCATCAACACCTTTTTTCTGAAGGTGTTCAACTGAAAGATTCAGTATTTCAAGTAGGGTTT
>Ga0209417_1001219_pt1 | contig 49078 bp, 52 predicted proteins | sample RifGroF2_FD_184002 | JGI IMG/M metagenome (GOLD analysis project Ga0209417, IMG submission 184002) | Groundwater microbial communities from Rifle, Colorado, USA - Groundwater F2 (SPAdes) (version 2) | ecosystem: Environmental > Aquatic > Deep subsurface > Groundwater | place: Rifle, Colorado...
TAAATGTAATTATGCTCTTTGGCATAACACAATCTTAAAGGATTTCATAAAGAAAAACCAGCAGTTTTAATAAAGCACTTGGGCTGCCGAAAAAAACCACTGCGTAGCAGTTTAGTGCTATTTATATAATATGGGGTAAATGTATGAAAGCAAAATCGTCTGATTGGTATAAGCAGGGTTGGTCACTGGATATTAAAAATCAATCGTGGGTGGAAGATACTGAAAATCAAGTTGAATTCATTATTAAAACTCTTGAACTAACAGGTGATGAAAGAATATTGGATTTGGCTTGCGGTTATGGTCGTCATTCATTAGCATTTGCAAAAAGGGGTTATGATGTAACAGGCGTTGACATTACAAAGGTTTACGTTGATGATGCGAGAGAAAATGCAATTGAACAAAAAATAAATGCCAAATTTATTTGTGCTGATATCCGTGATATAAATTTTGAAAATGAGTTTGGTGTTGTATTAAACTTAGCAGATGGAGCTATTGGTTATTTGGAAACAGATGAAGAAAATTTGAAAATATTCGATGTTATTTCCCGTTCTTTAAAAGTCGGTGGGAAACATTTTATGGATATATGTAATGCGGAGCATGCAGCACATTATTTCCCGAGGACAAATTGGGAAATAGGTGAAAATGCATTAGCCTTAGCTCAATTTGAATGGAATTGTGAAACTCGTCGAATGTTATTCAGCGGTTACGATATCCCTTATGAAGAACCTGTAAAAAAGCCAGAGATACCTGCGGGGGATCCTACTCGTTTATACTCAATAGATGAGCTGCATCAAATATTACAAGAACGAAACATGCGTATAATGAAAACATTTTCAAACTATAACGGAACAGAAGCCTCTTTAAAATATTTACAATTAATGGTTTGCTCCGAAAAGATGTAATGCAACTTTACTACGCAATATGAACGTAATACGAATAAAAAGATGCAATAATTCCAGTTGTGAATTTATAATTATGAAACACAGAGAGCAGCGAAGAAACCCTCCGCAGTGGTGAGATAACTGTTAGGGTTAGGCAATAAAAAGTGAGAGGATATATGAAAAATATAATAACTATTCAGCATACACAATCAATACAACATACAAATGGAATGGTTGGTTCGTGGGCTGATTGGGACTTAACTGAACTTGGAATTGAGCAGGCTAAACGAATTGGGGAGCACCTTTCCAGAGAAATTAAAAATGAGCGATATATCATGTATTCTTCAGACTTGTTAAGAGCAAAACATACAGCGGAAATTGTAGCTAGTTTTTTAGGCATTAAACCGATATTTACCGATGTTTTAAGAGAATTTAATTTAGGTGAAGCGATTGGGAAATCGAAAGAATGGGTACAAAAGAATTTAAAATGCTCAGTCTGGCAAAAAACCATTGATTGGGCAAAAAATGTTGATGATAAACCATTCATAGGAGCAGAATCTAAAAGAGATGTATGGAATCGGCTTATAGGTTTTTATAATCAGATTTTAGAAAGCCCTGATGAAAACTTGATTATTGTTTCGCATGACGGCACTTTAAGTATATTCTATGCGTTGTGGCTCGGTTTAGATATTAATATGTTTAACAAATGTAATTTGTCCGGTTGCAAAGGAGGATTATCATTTATGCATGAAGATTCGGATAAAAACCGTATTATATCGCGTTTGAACGATCTTTCTTATATACGATAATTTAAGATTAGGTGATTAAAAATGAAGATAGGGATAATAACAGATGTACATAATAATGTACTTGCTTTAATTGAAATTCTAAAAAAATTCGATGCAGAAAACTGCGAAAAAATTATATGTTGTGGTGATATAATCGGTATTGGTCCATATCCCGAACAAACTGTCAGAAAAATCATGGAAATCCCGGAGCTGCTTGCTGTCAAGGGCAATCATGATAGGTACTTTGTTGAAAGCATGCCGACAGACATTCCTAATGATGAATATATGGAGTTAGGCGAAATGGAACATCACAAATGGGAACATAAGCTTCTATCAAAGCAATCATATGATTTTCTAAAATCGCTTCCTTTAAGAATAGATATAGTTATTGAGAATGTGAAAATCACAATTCTGCATTATTGCATGAACAAACAAAACAAATACGTGAAAATTACAAAAAACCCAACCATCCAGGATTGTTATAATATGTTTTACGATATAGATTCAGGTGTAATTATTTACGGTCATGATCATATCAGAGCAATAAACAAAGATGATAAGAGGTTATTTATAAATTGCGGTCCACTTGGTTGCCCCTCGAAAAAATACAATATTGCAAGAGGGGGTATTCTAACTGTCAGTAATGGAAATGCCACCATTGAACCAATAGAAGTAACATATGATGTCGAAAAAGTTATAAATGAGATCGATAGCTTAAACTATCCCGATACATTGTTAATAAAACGAGTTTTTTACGATAAAATATAGTCAATACCGGAGGATTACAAATGGAAAACGTATTAGACATACTTATCTGCCCTGAATGCAAATGCAAATTATCAGGTGACTTAAAATGCAATGCTTGCGGCAATCAATACAGCTTTAAATATGGTGTATATAACATTATTTCATCAAAGCTGTCGGTTAATCAAACAATATACTGGAAGATAACAGACGAAATTCTTGAGAATGAAATTGAAGCGCAAACACAGGAAACAAATGAGGACAATTGGACAAGAGATTATTATAACAGAAAAAATCAAGAAACAAAGGACGCTGAAAAATTGCATCATGAATATATGAACAATTTAATCACCAACTTGTCCGGTGATGTTTGCGATCTTGCTACCGGAATGGGTGGTATGCTTGAAAAGTTATTAAACTCATCTAATAAGGATTTCAATATTGTTTGTACAGACATAAGCGACCGAATACTGGCATGGACAAGAAAAATTAAGCCGACAGACGACAATCGTGTTTCTTATGTTGCTACTGACGGTAGATACATGTCAATTAAGGACGAAAGCTTTGACTACATAACTTCATTTGCGGGATTCGGGAATATTCCTGAAGGCGATAAGGTTGCGAAGGAATTATATAGGCTCCTCAAACCAAACGGTAAAATTATTATCCAAGGAAGCTATATTCAAAAAGGCGCAAAAAGCTTTGAGCTTGCAAAGAAACACAACCTCGAAAGAGGATTGGTTGAAGATTATTTAATCGAGGACTTAAAAAATGCAGGCTTTGAAAACATCGTTTCAACTGTTGTTGCTGAGGCTGTATGGGCAGAAAATCCCTATGATTTAATTCCTGTCGCCGGTGATACTCAACGCTATTGCATAATTCAAGCACAACGAAAAAGATGAGACGAGATGATAAATATGTCAATAACAAAAAAAGATTTCCCTATTCTTGAATATGATTCAAAACAGAAGGCTATTCTAATGCCTAACAGAAAAAATCTATATTCATTCCCTAAAAAAGCAGTATTCCCTTTTTTAAATAATGAGATTTATCAATATTCAAAAGAAAATAACTGCGAACAAATCGGAGAATTCGTTACTATAACCAAGGTGTTTCCAATATATAAAACGATACATAATGGTATCGATCTGTGTTTATGTCAAGCACCTTTAGGCTCTTCCGCAGCAGTGCAGTTTTTGGATTTCTTAATCAGTTATGGCGTAAAAGAAATTATAACGATTGGTTGTTGCGGTTCTTTGATTGATATCCCCGAAAATGAGTTCCTAATACCTACCGAAGCATTACGTGATGAAGGAACTTCATATCATTATTTACCTCCCAGCAGAACAGTATCACTTAATCAAACAGCAGTTAATTCAATAAAATCTGTACTAAATAAAAAAGGGATAAGCTATCAATTATGTAAGACATGGACAACCGATGGTTTCTATAGAGAAACTATTGATATGGTCAATTATCGTAAAGAAGAAGGTTGTACTGTAGTTGAAATGGAGTGTGCAGGCTTGGCTGCATGTGCAGAATTCAGGAACGCAATTTTTGGTCAAATATTATACACAGCTGATACCCTTGCTAATTTTGATATACATGATGATAGAGGTTGGGGTAAAGATTCGGATGCCATAGCTTTGGAGCTGGCATTGGATGCAGTTTGTGCAATTTAATTTTATGGATATATACATCATAATATGAAACGGGAGCCCACACTGGGGCTCCTCTACAAATTAACTATTTTCCACGATAACGACTTCAATGTTTTGCTCGTCAAATTCATTTAAATCATCTTCGGAAGCGTCCCAATCAGTTATAAGCATATTTAGTCTGTTTGCAGGGCAAATGCTGACAACAGATTCAAAACCGATTTTCTCAGTGGGAAACAGCCCGATAGTTTTCTTTGAGCTGTCAATCACTGCATTCCAAAAACTGATTACCTGCGTTTTTTGAATAGATAATCCGAATTTAGCGGATATACAAGCAGCTGTGATAAAGCATTTATCAAACCTTAACTTTTTAATCATATCAATAGCAAATGCATCATAACAACATCCTTTATTATCCATCTCTCCGCCCAATAATATTACCGATACATTATCTTTCTTTCGCAACTCCTCGGCAATAATTATTGAATTGGTAACAACACGAATTTTAATATTGTCCGGTAAATTCTGCGTCATGAAATAGCCTACAGTCGCTGCTGTAATAAAAACAACATCATTGTCTTTTATAATAGAAACCGCTTTTAATGCGATTGCATGATAATTTTCTTTTACTTCTATAATATCCTTGCAGGTTGTTTTTGGTGGTTTTCCGCTGGCAACTTGCTGTACAGGAATCGCTCCGCCGTGAGTTCTTTTTAGAAATCCTTTTTCTTCAAGAATTCTTAAATCTCTTTTCGCAGAGTCATATCCTACATAAAATTTTCTTTGTATTTCTGCTGTACTGATACTGCCTTTTTCTGTTAGAATGTCTAGAATTGCCTGATGCCTTTCTTCAATAAACATCGTTTAGCCCCATTTCTATTATTTATTCAAGTTGTGTATGTCGGCTTACGTTTCTTGACATTAACATTATATCACGCTTGATAACGGTTGTCAACACTAAACGGGAATTATTATTAACTTATTTTAACTCATGTTGACGTTTTGATGCAAATAATGTACTGAATGCAACAAACGGTAGCCCACACAGGGGCTCCCCTACAAATACTAATCCTTTGCTATATGATTCTTGTATTATATCTTGACATATTTATTAACCCTGTTTACGATTACAGCGGCGACAACGATTTTTATCACATCGGGGATAAGATATGGAACAATACATACCGAGAGAACTGACCATAATCCTATTGTTCCTGTATTTTTTGTATAGATGTACATAAACCACGCGGTTCCGAAAGCATAACATAAAACTAAACCTATAATCATCGCAATTATCAGCACATACAGCTTTTTACCGAAAATTTCTGTTATAATGCCAACCGCAAGCGCTGTGAAAAGAAAACCGATGATATAGCCGCCGGTGTTCCCGAGCAAGGCACCAAGTCCGCTTCTGAACTGTGAGAAAACCGGAACTCCGACCAGCCCGAGCAATATATACACGACCACTGCTGTTGTTCCGCGTTTGATTCCGAGAAGTCCTGCGGTAACAAAAACTGCAAAGGTTTGTAGTGTAAACGGGATAACTATCGGGATGGAAATCCACGAACAGACAGCAATAATTGCGACAAAAAGTGCAATATAAACGAGTGAAAGAATTGTTTTTCTTGATTTCATAAATATAATTTTCCTTTTTTTGCAGGGGCACACAGGCAACCTGATAGTTACCTCGAGTGGTCGCCCATTGATGTTCATTGATATACAGGACGAGCGACCACATAGGGTCGCCCCTACAAGGCTCTGCATTTTCTGTATACAAGATTTATTTTATTATAGCATATAAATTTCGCATTGTCAACTTAAAATTTAATATAGGTTGACAATTGATTTTTTAGTGAGTGTTTTTAAAAACTTAAACGAATAATAGATGTAAACCCGGAGGTATTGAATTATGGACAACGGTGCAAGTAGCTATCACCGTTTCCTTGAAGGTGACGAAAGCGGCTTCGACGAAATATTGGATTTATACCAGCACAACCTGATTTTTTTCATCAACCGTTATGTAAATAATCTGACGGTTGCGGAGGACCTTGCCGAGGACACCTTCCTCGAGCTTCTCATCCACAAAAATCGATACAACTTTCAAACCTCGCTGAAAACCTACCTTTTTGCTATCGGACGACACAAAGCATTGGATTACATCAGACACAATTCACGCTTCCCCACCATCAGCCTTGACGAAGCTGCAGAAAAAAGTAACGAATTTATATCGGTTGAAGCAAAGCTGTTATCAGACGAACGCAAAAGGCTTGTCAATGCTGCAATTAACCGGTTGAACAGCGACTACAGAGCAGCGATTCATCTCGTTTATTTTGAGGAGCTGTCATACGAGGATGCGGCGAAGGTTATGAAGAAAAGCAAAAAGCAGGTAGAAAATCTGATATACCGTGCGAAAGCCTCTCTCCGAAGCCTGTTAGGAAAGGAGGGTTTTGAGCTGTGAAAAGCAAAGAACAATTCAAAAGCAGCATATACAAAAAGCGCGATTTGTATTATGCGGAACAACATCGCAAATGCTTGCAATTTATGAAAATCGCAACCCCTGTTGCTGCCTGCTTTATACTTGCATTCACTATATTTATGACTCCGCTCAGAAATATGCTTATACCGGTTGATGAAGCAACACCTGAAAATCATCTTGAATCCTCGCTGCCAACAGATGAAGTTTCATCAGATGTTATTGACGACTTCTCAATTCCGGTTTTATCAATCGAAATTAATACAAACACCGAGGATGAAGGTATTTATCGTTTGTTTAGAACTACAGAGAAAATCAATTCCATTATAAGCTATATCGATGATTTGATATTTTTCGAATCGCAGGATATGGTTGATGAAAATGATGGTACAGTAATAACAATCACAGTTAATTATCCCGATTCAGAAAAAAATTATTACCTAAGAGATGATGCCCTTTTTAGAAACGAAAGCGGAGACTGGAAAACCATCAGCAAAGCTCAGGCTGACAGGCTGAAGCAGCTGATAGAAAGTCTTGAAAGCGATTAATAATCTGTTTGACGAAAGGATTTAGATGATTATGAAAAACACAACAAACAAAAGAGTTATTACCATGGCAATCTGCCTTATATTATTAAGTGCCATGCTGTTTAATCTTGCTTCCTGCGCAATTGAAGCAAAAGCGGCAAATCTGATGGAGGGCATTGATGCAAATGTCGTTGCAGGAAAACAGATCGATGAAAAATTTATCGACAATACTGCTGATTTTTCAATAGAGCTATTTAAAAGGTCACTTAAAGAAAACGAAAATGCGCTGATCTCGCCTTTATCGGTTATACTTGCTTTGTCAATGACCGCAAACGGTGCCGACAATGAAACACTCGCTCAGATGGAACAGGTATTGGGTGGTGATATAACAATAGATCAGCTTAACGAATATCTCTATACCTATTCGAATAGCTTGCCAAGCAAAGATAAATCAAAGTTCAGCATTGCAAACTCGATCTGGTTCCGTGACGACGAAGAAAGGCTCCAGGTTGTGCCGGATTTCTTACAAAAAAACGTTGATTATTACAATGCAGCCGCGTACAAATCCGCATTCGACGACCAGACACTTGCTGACATCAACAACTGGGTAAAAAACAACACTGACGGTATGATAGACAAAATCCTTGATCAAATTTCAGATGATGCGGTAATGTACCTTATCAATGCAATTGTATTTGATGCGGAATGGGAGACAATTTACAGAGAAGATCAGGTAGCGAAACGTGATTTCACCAATATGGACGGAACAACAGTCAATATTGATATGATGAATTCAGAAGAAACAAAATTTCTGAAGGACCGCTCTGCAACCGGATTCATTAAACCTTATGCAAATGATGATTACAGCTTTGTTGCACTGCTTCCCAACGAGGATATATCTGTCTATGATTACATTTCATCACTTACAGGTGAAACATTCCTTGATATTATTACAAATGCACAGTCAACCGGCGTAAATGCAACAATGCCGAAGTTCAGTTATGATTACACTTACAAGATGAATGAAGCACTTATAGATATGGGTATGCCGAATGCATTCCATTCCGAGGCTGCCGACTTCACAAAGATGGCTACATCTTCACGCGGCAACATCTTTATTTTTGAAGTGCTGCACAAGACCTTCATCTCTGTTGATGAGCGTGGAACTAAAGCTGGAGCCGTAACTAAGGTTGAGATGCAGGATGAATGTGCTTTTATGGGCGAAACAGTTATACTGAACCGCCCGTTCGTGTATGCAATCATTGACAATGCCACCAATCTTCCGATATTCATCGGTACGGTAACAAATCTCAAATAAGCTTCTATAACAAACAAAAGTCCCGACAGCTTCAGCTGCCGGGATTATTTTGGTTCTATATAAAACTAATAAATGAATTACCCCAGCAATCATGAAAAAGCCTATACTCCATGGCTTTTTCATGATTAATAAAATCACAATTCATTTGTTAGTTTAATATATAATAAATGTTGGGGTTGAGTAAGAGCTTTACGAAAAGAAAAATAAAAAAAGTAGAGCATAAAACGAAGAAATCCTGTATAATGGAAATCACTATAAGACTATTAAAGGAGATCGAGTTTATGCTCTATCACTTAATAATAACGAAAACAAAGTTTTCGCTTGAAAAACTCGTAGATTTGCAAGAGCTAATCATAAAAAATGTTGAAAATATCGATGGTAATACTATTTCTCATAAGAAACAATAGAAAATAATTCAATTCTAATTCCAATGAAATTAATTAAGAAAAAGTCCATCAGGCAAGGACTTTTTCTCGAATTTTATCACTGTTTCTAAATCGAATTAGTATAAGAAAGTAATACACGCTGAGATTGAACGAAAGGCGCAAAAATGTCCCCATTGTGGCTGTATGACAAATACTATCCATGACTACCGTACACAGAAAATCAAGGATATACCTGCATTCGGTGAATTTGTTGTCATTAAACTCCGTAAACGCCGATACAATTGTACAAGCTGCAACAAGCGTTTTGTTGAACATATTGAATGGCTACCCCACTATCATCATATGACGAATCGGCTGTCAGCCTATGTCATCGACAAGCTGCGTGAGGTACGAACCTTCAAGTCAGTCGGCCGAGAGGTTAACCTCTCGAACAGCACTGTGAGCAGAATATTTGATCTTGTAAATTACCCCTCGCAGCCTATTGCCCGAGGTAATAGGAATAGATGAATTCAAGGGTGATACAGGCGGAGAGAAGTACCAGTGTATCATAACAGACATTAAAAACGGCAGAGTTCTGGATGTGCTGCCTACAAGGTATAAGCACGAATTAGTCAGCTATTTCGAGGGTTTTGACAGAAGCCAAACAACTCATTTTGTCAGTGATATGTGGGACACATATGCAAACATATCAAACACATTCTTCAGAAATGCGTATCATGTTATTGACAAATATCACTTTATCAGGCAGGTATTCTGGGCATTTGAAGCAGTACGGAAAGAAGAGCAGAAGAAATACCGGAAAGACAGCAGGCTGTTGTTCAAACGTTCAAAAACACTGCTTACCAAGCAATACGAATATCTATCTCCAGAAGAAAAAGCGACAGTTGATAGTATACTTTACATGAGTACACCAACGGATTTACCGAAGGCTGCAACAATAAGATCAAGGTGCTAAAACGCATTGGTTATGGCTATCGCAATTTCAAAAGGTTCAGGAACCGCATCATTCACATGTTCAATCAATCCGACACACATTCGGAAACGTAAAAATCCGAAGCAGCTTGATCGCTGCTCCGGATTCCAAAAATTATTTCAGGGTTTCTTCACCCCAACTATTGGCACAGAGCCGTTTTTACTATTTTCTTATTTAAACTTTACTGCTGTTCCATATGCCATAATTTCTGCTGCACCTGCCATAACAGCTGCTGATGAATATCTGATATTAACGATCGCATCTGCACCGAGTGCAGCTGCATCTTCAACCATTCTTTTGGTTGCGATAGCGCGTGCTTCATTCATCATCTGAGTGTAAGCCTTCAACTCACCACCAACAAGTGTTTTGAATGATTGTGTAATATCACGTGCGATATTTTTGGATTGAATAGTGCTACCCTTTACAAGTCCGAGCATCTCAAATTCTTTTCCTGCAATGTAATCAGTATTTACTAAGATCATCTTCTTCGCCTCCTTTAATTTCTTTAATTCTCTCAACAAGAACAAATATTGCTACTCCTGCTAATGCAAGCGGAATAATTGAACCGAAGACTTTAACAAGCAGATTGAATTCGATCATAAAACAAACAACCGAATATGAAATAAGAATAATTATTGTAATTACCGTAATGATTATAGGTGCTATCAGTTTCTTAAACATAACAAACCCTCCGTATCAGATAGTTTATTACCTGCGTTTTCTATATATTTTCTTATTCTTTTTTTGCGTATTGACTGCATACAAAGCTATTAGGGCAAATACCGATAATATTATCAACAGTATTGCGATTGCAATTCCGGTGTAATCTTTTGGCTGAGGCACAATAGTATCCGACTCGTCACCAGTGCTTGCACCCGGTTTTTGTCTGAAGGTAACCGAAATGATATGATTCGTTGTAATATTTTCAAGATTCAAAATCCCGTTTTCTGCTGTTGCCGCAACCCCATCAATCGTTATCTGATCAATTTCATAATTATTGTCCGGAGTTATTGTGTAAGAAACACTTGAGCCTATCTCGGCTGTTGTCTTATCCGAAGGTGAAATACTTCCGTTTTCACCGATGTCAAGGGTTATATTAAAGGTCTTCAGAGCGAATTCTATCTCAATATTCAGATTTTCTTCAATATCTTTTATATTAAGTACTGCTCCGTCGCACTGAACCTCTGAACCGTTTATTTTTGCTGCTTTGAATACAAAGTTCTGGTCAGGTGTGATGATCAGGTTAACTTCATCACCCTGTTGTATCTCGCTCTGCCCTGTCTGACTAACACTACCACCCTCTCCGGCAGTAATATTAATCGTGAAAATATCGGGAAGCTTTTCCCACTTTGCTGTGAGGGTTATATTACCGTCGGCCGATGCTACAGTATATTTATCGCCCGGCATATATGTTTTATTTTTGCTGTCTGTCCAACAGATAAATTTATAACCATCATATTTATATGTATTCTCGGCAACAATAAAGTAGTCCTTTTTGTACAGCTTAAAGCCGTTCGGTGCATTGCCTGTTACACTGCTTGCGCCTGAGCTGTAGCTGACGCTGTTCTTTACGATGGCATTGGGATCTGATGACCATTCAGCGGTAAATATTGAATTATATGATGTAACAGTATATTTATCACCCGGATCATATAAATTTCCCTTGGAATCTATCCAACCGAGAAATTTATATCCGTCATATGTATAGGGACAATTTATTAGTGTTATTTCTTGTTCCAATTCCAAGAGTTTATCATCAGGTGCTTTGCCTTCTATTATTGTAGGATCGCCGTTCCCACCTCTCAAGTATGATAGCATGCTGTATACAACAATATCGGTTTCCTTGCGTTTCCAGACTGCGATCAGCCGCATGCTGTTGTTGATGTTCTCTATGACATCGCCTGCATGATAAACGACTGTCCTATCAATTACACCGTCGACTTTTTTCAGATTCCAGCCGTCGAATGTATAATCACGAAAATTAAAATCATCAAATTTTGGTTCGATGTCAAGTATAGTATATGAACCGCCGGCTTCAACAGTCGATTTTTTTGATGGTAACCCACTGACAAATTCGAAGGATGAACCAAATTGTGTAAAGTCACTTTCAAATCCTCTATATTCGATTGTATATGTTGTAATTGATGTTTCTGCAAGTGAAACCGGTGAGATTGCCGATAATAATATAATTGCTACAGCAAAAACCGCTATATTTTTTTTAATTGCCACAGAAATTCTCCTTTGCCGGAAATGCTTAGATTAATAACATTGACATTATACAGCAATTATTTTCGTTTTGCAAGAGGAAACAGAAGAGTTGTTTGATTTTATATATTATTGTATAATTGCCCAAACGACTAAACTTAATTAAATGTATTGACACATTGAGTTGTTATGTTATATAATTATATAAATATAGATATCGAGGGGATTAATTTTGAAACGTTTTATTGTTTTTGACGGAAACAGTCTGTTGAACCGTGCATATTACGGAATTCGCCCCCTAACCAACAGGGACGGGCTTTTTACTCATGCAACATATGGATTCTTCAATATAATATATAAACATCTTACCGCAAGTGACATTCCATTTGACTTTGCGGCAGTAGCCTTCGATCTGCCCGAGCCTACCTTCAGGAACAAAGCTTTTGACGGTTATAAGGCAACGCGTAAAGGAATGCCCGAAGAGCTTGCGATGCAATTGCCATATGCAAAGGACATGCTTCCGCTTCTTGGTATTAAGGTGCTTGAATACACTGGATACGAAGCGGATGATATTCTCGGCACAATAGCTTCAATTGCTGAGAAAAATAATGTTGAATGTACGGTTGTTACCGGAGACCGTGACAGCTTTCAGCTTGTTTCCGATACAACAACCGTCTTGCTTGCTTCGACAAACGAAACCAAAGTCTATGATATGCCTGCAATACACAACCAATATAAGCTTAAACCTTTACAGCTTATTGATGTAAAAGCTTTGATGGGGGACAGTTCAGACAATATTCCCGGGGTTGCAGGTGTAGGTGAAAAAACTGCAGTTAAGTTAATACAAGATTATGGTTCTCTTGAAAAGCTTTATGAAAATATAGACCAGATCAAGAGCAGCCTTGCAGATAAGCTGACAAGCGGTAAGGAAATGGCATTCATCTGCCGTATGCTTGCTGAGATAAACAAGCAGGTACCTATCTCAGAGAATGTCGACGATTATAAAATTCAACCTATTAAGAAAAAAGAACTGCTCGCGCTGTTTACAAAGCTTGAGTTCAGTAAAATCATTGAAAAGCTTAATCTGAATATAGCTGATTCAGAACAAGAAAATATAAACGAAAATAAAATTACTGTCGAAGCAGTTGACGAAAGCACCTTTCTCAGGCTGACCAAATACGGCAGCATTGCCATTTCAATAAATACAACTGAAAAAATTATAACAGCATCAGTTGGTGAAAAGTTGATTTTCTGCGATTTCAGCGAAAAGCTTTCTCTGTTGTTTACCGAAGACACAAGAAATATATGTGTCTGGTCGCACAAAGATACCGCTAATTACTTAAAAAATAATTTTAACATAGACTTTAAAAGCTGTAAAGATGATATATCTCTGATGGGGTATATACTGAATCCTATCGAAAACGGATATGACCTGCCCAGACTTGCACTCAGATATGGGATGAACACATCCCAACCAGATGCACTCATGCTCGCACTATTACGTGAAGAATTGAAAAAGCAATTAAATGAAAGCAGTCAGACGGATTTATATCTCTTCGAGCTTGAGCTTAGCGAAGTATTGTTAGGTATGGAACAGACAGGCTTCATGGTTGATAAAGAAGGACTTGATAAGTATTCACAGTTCCTTTCAGAACAACTTAAAATCTCTGAAAAAGATATATATGAGTTTGCAGGTGAAGAATTTAATATAAATTCTCCCAAACAGCTTGCAGTAATATTATTTGAAAAGCTCGGTCTTCCAACCGCAAAGAAAAACAAGAGTGGTTATTCCACAAATGCCGATGTTTTAGAAGGACTGAGACCATTTAACCCAATTATCGACATGATTTTATCATACCGTCAAATTTCGAAGTTGAAAAGCACCTACACAGATGGTCTTGCAAAGGTTATATCGCCGCTTGATGGCCGAATACACACTACCTTCCGTCAGACACTTACACTGACAGGCAGGTTATCCTCAGTTGAACCCAACCTTCAGAATATCCCCGTACGCCAAGAGATTGGCAGAGAGCTTAGAAAGTTTTTTGTTGCCGGAGATGGCAATGTTCTGATTGATGCCGATTACTCACAAATTGAGCTTCGTGTACTTGCACACATATCAAATGACGAAGCATTGATTCAAGCATTTAAAGACGGTGAAGATATCCACACCATTACAGCGTCGCAGGTATTCGGCGTTCCGCCTGAAGCTGTAACCTCACAGATGAGGAAAAGCGCAAAAGCGGTTAATTTCGGTATTGTTTACGGAATTTCAGATTACTCACTGTCGGTTGATATCGGTGTATCCAGAAAAGAAGCCGGTGACTATATCAGAGGATATTTCGCAAAATATCCGAAGGTTAAGGAATACATGGATAATATCGTCGCTCAGGCAAAACAGGATGGCTATGTTACAACCCTGATGGGCAGGCGCAGATATATACCCGAACTAAGCTCACCAAAAAAACCTCTGATGCACTTTGGCGAACGAATCGCAATGAACACACCAATACAGGGTTCTGCAGCCGATATAATTAAAAAAGCCATGCTTGATGTTTACCATGCGTTTGCTGAAGGTGGATATGAATCAAAGCTGATATTGCAGGTTCATGACGAGCTGCTTATTGAAGCACCTGAAGCTGAAGCAGACAATGTTTACAGACTCTTGATCAAAAAGATGGAGAATGCGTTCAAACTTTCGGTTCCGCTTGAAGTCGATGCACACATAGGAAAGACGTGGTACGATGCAAAAGGTTGATCAATTTAATTAAAAAAAGGTTTATTTAAAATATATGAATAATAAAATAGAAAAAGGTGCTTTGTATATTGTTGCAACACCTATCGGCAATATGCTTGATATAACCGAACGAGCAAAGAAGGTGTTGGCTGAAGTTGATTTTATTGCAGCCGAAGACACCAGAGTAACCGGCAAGCTGATGATGCTGCTTGGTATAAAAAAACCATTTATCAGCTATTATGAACACAATAAGGAAAGCCGCCATGAAGCTATATTACAACGGTTAAGACAGGGTGAATCGGCAGCGCTTGTCACGGATGCAGGAACTCCTGCGATCTCAGATCCCGGCGAAAAGCTTGTAAAACATTGCCGTGATAACGGAATTAAAGTTATACCTGTTCCGGGTGCAAATGCGGCTATAACTGCACTGTCAGCATCGGGTTTGCCGTCGGGCAGATTTGTATTTGAAGGCTTTCTGAAGGATAAAAAGTCAGATCGAGTTGAACAAATTGAAAACCTTAGTCGAGAGCTGCGAACAATAATACTTTATTGCGCACCTCATGACATAGAAGAACAGCTTAAAGAGCTTTATGTGGCATTCGGAAACCGTGACATTGTTATCGCTCGAGAGATAACAAAACTTAACGAAACAATCATAAGCACTACGCTTGAGAATGTTCAGAATGATCCGCCTGTAACAAAAGGCGAATTTGTTCTGATAATAAGCGGGTATATCGCCAGTAATGACGAATTCTGGTGTGATATATCTGTTGATGAGCATGTCGAATATTATAAGAAGCTGTCGCTTGACACAATGTCAGCATGTAAGCAAGTAGCAAAGGATCGTGGACTTTCAAAAAGTGAAATATATAAACAAATAATAGATAATAAGCAATAACTTAATAAAGAAGGTAAGTGTAATATGAAATACATTGTATTAGTCGGAGATGGCATGGGTGATTACCCGATCGAAAAATTAGGAAATAAAACACCGCTTGAAAAAGCAAAGAAACCATATATGGATTATCTCGCAAGTAAAGGTATAGTCGGGCTTGCTGAAACAGTTCCTCCCGAAATGGTACCCGAAAGTGATACGGCAAACCTCGCACTGATGGGTTACGATCCGAGAGTATACTCAAAAGGCCGCTCACCGCTTGAGGCTGTCAGCATGGGTATTGAAATGCAACCGGAAGACACTGCTTTCCGTTGTAATATTGTAACTCTTTCTGATAAATGTGAAGCATACGATAATAAAATTATACTCGACCACAGTGCAGGCGAGATAAACGATAAAGATGCACACAAAATCATCGCAACCATTGATAAAGAGCTTGGCAATGATACCCGAAAATTTTATGCCGGCGTCAGCTATAGGCACTGCCTTATCTGGAAGGACTGCCCTGCTGTATGCAGCTTTACAAGACCGCACGATATTCTCGGTAAAAGAATAGGTAACTTTTTGCCCGAAGCTGACGAATACAGACGACTTATGGTGAAAAGCTTTGATATTCTGAAAAACCACCCAACCAATCTTCGCCGTGTTTCAGAAGGCAAATCACCCGCAAACTCGATATGGCTCTGGTCTAATGGTAAAAAACCTGCCCTTCCGCCTTTCTCCGACAAGTTCAATATAAAAGCAGCAGCTATCTCAGCTGTTGACCTCATAAAAGGCATTGCAATCTGTGCCGGAATGGAATCGATTGATGTCGAGGGAGCGACCGGAACACTGAATACAAACTATCACGGTAAAGCTAAGGCTGCGATTGATGCGCTTGGTCGAAATGACCTTGTATACATCCATGTAGAAGCACCTGACGAATGCGGTCACAGAGGTGAAGCCGAAAATAAAGTTCTATCAATAGAATATATTGACGGAATGCTGGGGTTTCTTATGGACGAGATGAAAAAATCAGGTCAGGACTACAAAATTCTGCTTTGCTGTGACCATCCGACACCGATAGAGCTTCGCACTCATTCGCACGAACCAATACCTTTTGTCATATATCAGAGTAATAATGAAACCGAAACCGGATTATATTATTCTGAAGAGCAAGCAAAAAGAACCGGACTTTATATCAAAGACGGCTCAACATTAATCAATTTGTTGATAAAGTAAGGAACAAAAACGTTATGAAAAAATCAAGAAAATATGCGGCTGCTCTGTTGATAACATCAATTATCATTACCGGTTCCGCATTTTCAACACTATTAACAACAGCAAGCGAATATACATCCGAAGAAATATTACTTCCGGCAGAAAAAGAAAATGTAATTATTTCGTCTGATATCGTATCGAATAAAATGACTGAAGCACAGTTAGCTCTTGAAACCTTTATAAAAGAGAACGACCTGTCTTCGCTTGCCATACCCGAAACTCTTCCCGAAAAAACTATGGAAGCACTCGAAAAACTTTGTGATGAACGACTTTATGAAATATCCTTTTACTATTATGACATCGAAACCGGCTTTACAATGTCTTATAATGAAGACCGAGTTTTCAAGAGTGCAAGCTGCATTAAGATGCCTTATATGTGTTACATATTGCATCTGATTGATGAAGGTGATATGAGCCTTGACGACAAGATTGCACTTACCGCTGCCGATCTCAGACAAGGAACAAGCACGATCCGTGATGAAGGTTTTGCTGTCGGAACTGAGTTTACAATAAAGCAGCTCATCGAATACCTTATGATTGGCAGCGACAATACTGCTTTCGCTATGTTCTGCCGTGTACAGTCTGTCTGGAAATTTGCAAGCTGGGCAAACAGCAATTATGGTACAAAATTCAATGTTGCAATCAACCGCGAAAAAGTAGGTCAGAATTCAATGACTGCAAAAAGCACTGCAAGGATGCTTAGATTGATATATGAAAAAGCACAAGATGGTGAAGAGAACTACCTCTGGCTGATTGAGCTTCTTAAACAAGCTAATAAAAACACCTTTGTTAAATACGGTATTGCCGATACATCCTACGGCATCTGGGATTCTGATTACAGGCTTGATGTCGAGGTCGCACATAAATATGGTATGGATGTTCATGCTTCTAACGATGCTGCACTTGTTTTATATGAAGACAGACCTTATATACTTGTAATACTCACCGACTGGATAGGCTATCCGAGCGATAATCTCTGGTGGACAGAAGGTGATATGCGAACAGTGTCATATTACATATTCCAACTACACAAATATATAATTAAATCTGGGCAGTCATAATAACAATTGAAGTTTGGAGTGTTTTTTATGCAGAATATATATATTGTATTATCCAAGAGCGGTACATATATTTCATCAATGCTATACAAAGCGACAAAATTTAAATATACTCATGTTTCGCTGGTAATTGACGAACCGTTTAGAGAAATGTACTCCTTTGGCAGACGAATACTCAACTATCCCCTTGTTGGTGGTTTTGTTGTCGAAAAGCTAAAGGGTGGCTTTTATGATAGATTACCCGAAACCACCTGTGCTGTTTACAAGCTGACAGTGACAGACGAGCAATATTTACATATTAAAAACACTATTGCTGAATTTGTTGAAAACTACCGAAAGTATAAATACAGCTTTATCGGACTTGCAACTATAAAATTCGGCATTGCCTGGGAACGCAAATATCGCTTCACCTGCTCTCAATTTGTTGCGTATGTATTAAAACAAAGCGGTATAATGAATTTCAATAAAAAATCCTCACTTATAACTCCATATGATTTCTATAAACTCGGGCTTCATGAAATTTTTAACGGAGACTTGAAGCGTATTTACGGCTATTCCACAAAAATTATTGCTTCGTAATGATAAGGAAAAAACTATTATGAAAAAACTATTTATAGCATTCTTAATCTGTGCTTTAGTTCTACCATTGATAACAATTGCCTCATTCGCAGAAACAAATACCCCTTATTACACTGTTGATGATACTGTTAACGGTGTGAATATAACCAGAAGCCAAGATACTATTATTATATATAAAGATAAAAAAACATCAGGTACAAATATCTGGGGCTATGAGGTAACTGTAGATGCAGCCGGATATATTATAGCCGTAGGCGGTAACGACAGCGTAATTCCCGAAGGTGGTTTTATTGTCTCGGGGCATGGAACAGGCAAGACTTTTCTCGAGGAAAATGCAAGACTTGGTGCATATGTTACAATAGATTATGACAATAAAAAGCTCACGATAAAATATGATGCAGATTGCCATATACATGGTGTACAAACTCTGATTGACGATGCAAAATCAACACTTGCGGCTGCCACAGCAGCATATAAGCTGATCGACAATAAAACAGTAACAGCGCTGATCAGTGCGGCAGAAAGCACATTCGCAAGTGTTAAACCATATATTGAAAGTGATTTTGAACTCTTTGAAGAGAAAAAAACTGAAATCGAAGCAAAGCTGAACAAAGCTGTGCTGCTTTGCAGCGAATCATCCGCAGTTGAAACTCGCGGACTGTGGATCAGGCCGGAAGAAAAGACAAAACGCGAGGTTTTTGACACTGTTGAAAAAATCGCTATTGCAGGAATAAATCTACTTTGTATCGAAGTATTGTACAACAGCACAATGATAATACCTATGCCCGAAGGTTCGTTGCTTGAACAGAACCCATCATTAAATGGATTTGATGTTTTGGAAGCATATGTTGAAGCATGCGAAAAGTACGATGTCGAGCTTTATGCCTGGATGGTTGTGTTCAGGATCGGATATGACAGCAGTACATATGCAAGTAAAAGCCTTGCCAATAAAAAACCCGAATGGCGAATTGTTTCTAACACTGGAATCAACTACGTTGAAAATATGTATGGTAAAGGTCATTATCTTAATCCTGCACTTCCCGAAGTCAGAAAATATTTATTATCAGTGTACGAATATATACTTGATAACTATGCTATTGACGGATTTCAGCTTGACTATATTCGTTATCCCGATCTTGTTGACGGTGTCGACTACGGTTATGACGAATATACAATGAATTTGTTTGAAGATGAATATGGAATTGATCCCTCCACAATCGAAATTGGCGGTGCTAACTGGAACGAATGGTGTGCATTCAGAGCAAAATTCGTAACCGATTTTGTTCTTGATATCAAGGCTATGATAGATAAGAAACGACCTGATGTCTATTTTTCAGCCGATGTTTCACCTGACTACGAGAATTCCTCCCGTAAAATGAAGCAGGACTCAACTCTCTGGATGTCCGAAGGTTATCTTGATATGATATTCCCTATGGCATACGGTGAAAACTTAGTTCAGCAAGCAATAGCAAAAACAATCCCTTTTACCGGAGATCATATATATATCTACATGGGTGCAGGCGATTTTGGACTTAATATATTACAAAATCAGATTAAACAAACCCGTGAGAAAAACATCGAAGGGCTGGTATTCTTCGATTACTCTCTGTACAAAAATTACTTACAGAATATCGCTGAAACCCTGTACAAAAACAAAGCAATCACTCCCTCTCATAATGCTAAAGCTGCTGTTATCGCATTGCTTTCCGAAGCAAGAGCAAGGATAAACGATCTCATTTTACCCGCAGGAGGAATTACCCAGGAACAAGCAAATGAGTTAACAGACCTTATTACAGCCTTTGATGCGGCACTTGAGACAAGCACACTGTCAGCCTGCAGCACTCTTGCTGACAGCCTTTATGCAAAAGCAGACACCCTTGAGACAACCGATCAAGCTGCAAAAACCACTATACTTAGTGATACCGCTTTCATTAAAAAGATCGCTTACCTCTCAAACGATAATGCAAGAGCTGAATATATTGCAAAAAATCCAATAATCGTAACCGAACCGGTTGACGAAGAGAGCCAAATGGAATCAACTCCTGAGTCAGAAACTGAGATTTCTGATGTCAGTGAAATTGAAAGTACACCTGGAGAAAAATCCGACTTCCCATTTGCAACTATGGGTATAATAGCAACGGTTGTTATTATAGCAGCTGCGATAGTAATAGTATTGACAAAGCGAAAGAAAAAAGATGACACTGACACCAAGGCTTGAACTGGTTTATAAAAAAATACCCAAAAAAGCAAAATATATCGATGTCGGCAGCGACCACGCATACCTGCCTGTTATCTTGCTTGCTAACAACATTATAAGCTTTGCAATCGTAACCGATATAAGGACAGGTCCTCTCAAAAAATCAAGAGAAACCGCAATCCAATATGGTGTTGCGGATAAAATCAAGTTTATTCTTGCCAATGGTTTGGATTTTGACACCGGTGAATTTGATACGGTATCAATCTGCGGAATGGGCGGTATGCTCATTGCAGAAATTATTGATAAGGCAACTATTCTCGAAAATTGTCTGCTTGTACTACAACCGATGACAAAACATGATTTTTTGCGCAAATACCTCTGGGATAACAGCTACAAATTCACTGAGAACTACACCCTTGAGGGTGATAAATGCTATGTAGTTATTTCTGCAAAAAAAGCAGAAAGTAAAATTGATTACAACGAAGCCGATTTGTATATAGGAATTCCCGATGAAACAGAAAAATACGGTGAAGCATACAGTAAATATACGCAAAACCTAAAAAGGAATCTGCTCAAACAAAAACAGGGACTTAAAATTTCGGGAAAAGATACAGAATTTATTTCATATTTGATTAATGAAATACATTAAAAATAATCTGAGGTATATAAGATGAGTAATTTTCTTTTCAGAGAATCCTTGAACTCAGATAATTCAGCAATCCTCGAATTATCAAAGAAATGGGAAAGCGAAAATATAACATACGGTTATATTGCATGTTCAATTGAAACTTTAGAAAAAAGTAATGTATGGGTAACAACCGAAGAAAATAAAATCGTCGGATATTTACACGGAAAATCAGCAATATCGAAAGAGATATGCACTATTCCAAATAATTTATTGTATTTCGAGATTGATGATTTTTATATTTTACCCGAATATAGAGATAACGGACTTGGAAAATTATTTTTTAATTATGTGGAAGCTGAGCTAAAGAAAAATAATATAAAATATATATTACTCAGCACAGCAACAAAAGACCATAAAAGAATTCAAAACTTTTATAACAAAAAATTAAACTTTAATTTTTGGACAACTACTTTTTTCAAACAGATATAGAATAACATCTGAATGGCAATAAGATTGTCTCTTACCATTTATTAATTGTATTGAGAGGTTAATATATGTCATTTGACGGCAGTTTTTGCGCTGCGATTGTTTCCGAACTAAAAGAAAAAATCAGCGGTTCAAAAATAGAAAAAATACACAATCCGGAAAAAGACCGATTAAATTTATCGATCTATTCACCGAAATATATAACAAAACACAGCACATTGATTATTTCATTGAATCCGTCGCTGCCACAGCTACGGCTTGGTGAAGCGGATGCTGATAACCCATCGACTCCATCAGCTTTCTGCATGCTGTTACGCAAGCACCTTACATCAGCAATACTTACGGATATAACGCAATACAGCTACGACAGGATTTTGTTCTTTGAATTTCTCAAGCAAAACGAGCTTGGTTATCAGGAAAAGAAATACCTGTGCCTTGAAATCATGGGCAAATACTCAAATGCTTTTATTCTTGATCAGGATAAAAAGATTCTCGGAAGCTTAAAATCTGCGGATATAACCGAATCCAAACGCCTTACCTTGACAGGAGCGACTTATATTGCGCCTGAACAAGATAAGATCAACCCAATGAAAGTTACAAAAGATCAATTTGAAGCTGCAATATTACAAAACCGTGAGCAAAGGGCAGATTCGTTATTACTGAAAAGTTTTACAGGTTTTTCACCTTTGATTTCCCGTGAAATTGTTTACCGTGCCTCAAAAGCTACGGATACACAGGCAACATTCATTGATATTGAAAAGCTATGGTTTCACTTCAGCGAAATACTGCATTCTGCAACCGGTGGTCAGACTTCTCCCTGCATAGTCTTTGATAAGAATGACAAGATAGCCGAATACTCCTTCGTTGATTTATACCAATATGGTAGTCTTGTCAGAAAATCATACACCGATTTATGTGAGCTTCAGGCAGCTCTTTTTGAAAAGAAGAGCAAATCCGAGCATGTGAACAGCCGCAAACAAGATATATTAAAGCTGCTTGCAAACCGTTCTTCAAAGCTTGGAAAGATACTCGCATTAAAGCTTGATGAACTGGCGGAATGTGTAAAGATGGAGGAGTTCAAGAAAAACGGCGATCTTATCACAAACTCCATCTATATGATAAAGCAAGGACAGGCAGTTGCCGCTCTTCCCGACTACGAAACCGGTGAAACGATTAAAGTTGCACTTGATACAAAGCTTTCACCTGCTGCAAATGCACAGAAGTATTATAAACGCTACCAAAAACTCCGGCATGCAGAGAAAGTTCAGAAGGAAATGATTGCTCAGACAAAAGTCGAGATCGACTACCTTGACACTATATTCGATGCACTGTCAAGAGCTGAAACCGAACGTGAGCTTGAAGATATTCGTGATGAGCTTGCAGCAAATAATTATACAATACAGAAGCGAAAAACTGCTCTCGTCCAAAAAACTAAAAAAAGCGAGCCGCTGTCGTTCAGGACGACAAACGGCTACTCGATTCGTGTAGGTAAAAATAATATTCAAAATGATATGTTGACCTTCTCAGCCGACAAAAACGATATCTGGTTTCATGTCAGAAATATGTCCGGTTCTCATGTTATTCTATATACAGAAGGAACCGAACCAACTGAAAAGGATTATACCGAAGCATCTGAGCTTGCGGCCTTCTATTCAAAGTCAAATGGTGCGGAAAATACTGCCGTAGATTACACAAAACGCAGGTTTGTAAAAAAGCCAAGCGGTTCAAAGCCCGGGTATGTAACTTATGACAAGTATTTCACTGCTGTTGTCAGTCCATCGGCAGACAGAATTGAAGCAATGAAAATCAAGAAGAAACAGTAGTATTGCTATTAAGCTTTTTCAACACAAGCGTAAACATCCACGGAACAATCAATCCACCTGTCATTGCAACTGCAAAATATCTGATAAATTCAGCAATCGGGTTGCCAGGTATAATTGCACAAAACGGTATTTTTAACAGCTCCTTGACTGCAACAACAAGCAGTGTACCGACTAAAAGCTTAGCTATCTGGTATCCCCATTTTCCTGTTGTCGGATACTTAATGTATTTGTCGTCCAAAATACAAACCGCAGGAAGCGCTGCAGCAAGCCCCAAAACCTTATATGCATCTTCAAGTCCGCTTTGAACCAGAATATCTTCAGACAGTTGAATGTTGATTATTGAAATAATAACAACGCTGATCAGTGCCAATACCACTACTGCTGAACCGGTAATAAAACAAAGCCAAGTTCGGTTGCTAAGCTTTTTATAAATATAGTGTCCGCCCGCAACCAGAACTGCGCTGAGTGTAAGCGATACACTGATATCAAGTAGTGCATGTACGCCAAGGTACATTCTCGATATGGCAACAAGAAATGGGATTGCAATAAATACTGTTTTCAATATTTTGTTCTTTACGAGAACTGCCAAACTCCAGAATAAAACCGCTGCATTTGCAGTATGTCCGCTCGGGAAAGAATATCCGGTTGCAGCCGCTCGCGCAGATTCAACAATGGTGAAGTTTGAATCAAATGCCCATGGACGTGGAATCCTGAAAATACATTTCAAAAGTGTGTTTGTCATTATTCCCATCACACCGACAAAAAGCATATATCTTCCGAAATATTTATCCACACACCAAAGTATAATCAAAATTGCAGCGAGAGTAACCAACTCTTCACCAAAGTATGTGAATGCTTGATTTATGTCATTTAACAGCGGTGTCCGCAGCTTTTCAAAAAAATATAACAGTTCCATTACTTCCTCCGAAAATAAAATATTGGTGGTGCTTTGCTTGGAAAAACGATGTATAATAATAACCGCATATAACGGTAATAAAATTCGTGATTGTGTTGAATTGTCAGCTAATGATACGATTATTTGTGCTGATGGAGGCTATCTATTTGCGGAAGCTGAGAATGTCAATCCGGATATAATTATCGGTGATTTTGATTCAATGCCAAAGCCGGTTGTTCCGGGTTGCAAAATTATCGAACTCCCATCGATGAAGGATGATACCGACACAATGTCCTGCGTCAGATATGCTACATCAATCTGCTGTGATGAAATAATTATAGTCGGGGGCATCGGCGGTCGCCTTGATCATTCGTTAGCGAATATTCAAGCCGTTGCTTTTATTCATAATTATGGAATAAAATGTACATTGACAAATGGTAATAATATTATTTTTATGCTTGAAAATGATAAAGTTACTCTGCAACGAAAAGATGGATGGACATTATCACTGCTCGCATATTCACGTCAATGCAAGGGTGTTTGTATAAGCGGTGTAAAATACCCATTGAAAAATGCTATTCTGAACAATGCTTTTCCACTTGGCGTTAGTAATGAGATTGTTGAAGACTCTGCTAACATCAGTGTCAACGAAGGTCAGTTGTTGGTTATACAATCGAAGATATTATAACACAAAAATGTATCAACAAATCCTCGCCTTACACATTGACAATGTTTTGAGGTTGACCATTTTGGAATGCACGAAGGTTATCAGCAACCAGAGTGATAAGACGAGTCCGCGCCTCGTATGATGCCCAGGCAATATGTGGAGTTATGACGCAGTTCTTTGCTGTAAGCAGTGGATTTCTTTCAACCATCGGTTCGACAGTAAGTACATCAAGACCTACTCCGGCGATTCTGTTGTTATTCAGAGCGTCGGCAAGATCTCCTTCATTGATAACTCCGCCTCTTGAAGTATTTATCAGAAATGCGGTTTTCTTCATCAGCCCAATGGTTTTGCTGTTTACCATTTCTTTTGTTTCGGGTGTCAAAGGACTGTGTATGGTCAGGTAATCCGAACGTAAAAATAGTTCTTCCCTGCCAACAAACTCATATTTGCAGTTTTCGGGTTTTGTTCGTGTTGAAATCAAAACCTTCATTCCGAAAGCATCAGCGATGTTTGCGACAGCTTTCCCTATGTTGCCGAAACCGTAAATTCCAAGTGTCTTCCCATTAATCTCATGTATTGGAAATGGAAAGTATGAAAATTGTTTGCTTTTAACCCAATCACCATCATGTACAGAAGTATTATACTCACATATGTGTGTTGCAAGTTGTAGGATAAGCGCAAAGGTTTGCTGTGCAACAGAGTTTGTAGAATAATTCGGTGCGTTCGCAACCATTATACCGTGTTCAGAACAAGCCTGAAGATTAATATTATTGTAACCTGTAGCAAACAGTCCAATATATCTGAGCTTTGAGCAAGCTTCTACAGCCTCACGGTTTATAATTGCCTTATTGCATATTATTGCTTCTGCATCACAAGCAGCAGCTATAATTTCCGGCTTTGTAAGTAACCCATAATACTTTACATTACCGAGAGTATCAAGCTTTCCAAGTAATATATCACCGTTGGTTACAGTGTTGCGATCTAAAACTACTATATTCATCATATATAACTATCTTTTCTACCGAGTAGGAAGTTTTGAATGATTCGACGATACCGAATTCCCGTTATACTATTATGGGAAAGGGCAGAATAACATATTTATAATTTTTTCAAACTTTTCTCACTCAGAATTTTAAATTTAAATAATTATACTATATTGTAAATATTAATTCAAGTATTATTGTTTTTACTTATGTGCAATATTTAATTTTGTAAAATGACTTGACAAGAAAGGCTATCCGAGTTATAATATAGCTTGCTTTATTGTGCGATTTATGGTATCGTACAGTATATCGGATTCAATTGACAGGAGGTGCACGAGGTGCTTAGAACATATCAACCCAAGAAGCGTCACAGAAAGATGGAGCATGGTTTCAGGAAAAGAATGGAAACTGCAAACGGCAGAAAAGTGCTTAAAAGAAGACGCGCAAAGGGCAGAATCAGACTCTCATATTAATACTAATGAACAGAAGCAAAAAGCTGCTGACCGTTAAAGAAAACCACTTGTTCTTGCGCGCATATTCAAAAGGAAAATGTGCTGTATCAAAAAGCATTGCCGTATATATATTGAAAAATAAAAGGTCATCTGATGTTAAATACGGAATAACCGTATCAAAAGACAGAGGGAATGCGGTTGTTCGCAACCGTCTCAGACGAATTATTCGTGCTGCATACAGGGAGTTATATCCGCGAATACGGCGCGGTTATATCATCATTATTGTTGCAAGACAAGGGTGTATCGGTCAGAAATCCGGTAAAATAAAATCAGAGCTTGAGCAGCTGTTCAAAAAGAGCGAGCTGCTCTTTGAGCAAAACAACGAAAATACCGGTAATATTGATATTGCATATAAAATCAAAAAGGAAGATTAAGATGAAATATCTTTTTATGCTTCCAATAAAATTTTATCGAAAATTTATTTCACCATACACACCACCAAGTTGTCGATTTACACCAAGCTGTTCGCAATATGCTCTTGAAGCATTGGATAAGCATGGCGTTTTTATTGGTTTATGGCTTGCCGTCATAAGAGTACTCAGATGCAATCCTTTTTTTAAGGGCGGTTACGATCCCGTGCCAGAAAAACCATATCATTTTTTTAAGAAAAAGTAAGAAATAGGAGTATATAAATGTTCAATTTTGATTTTATTAATGTGCCTATTGGTTGGATAATGAAGTTTTGTTACAACATTACCAATAGCTACGCTTTGGCACTTTTGCTGTTTGCTGTTTTTGCACAGCTCATACTCTTCCCATTTGGTATAAAGCAACAAAAGAACTCTCAAAAGCAAATGTTATTGCGTCCGCAGGAGCTTGCTATCCGTAAAAAGTATACCGGTAAAAAAGACATGGAAACCCAGCAGAAGATGCAAGCCGAAATTAATGAGATGAATCAGAAAAATGGTTTTAATCCCATGGCCGGATGTTTACCGATGATTCTTACTTTATTATTGATATTCCCACTTTACGGTGCCATAAGAAATCCGTTGACTTATATCTCTAGCATCGAAAGTTTACAGATTAACCGTTTATACGGTATTGTTGCTAAAGCCGACGAACAAAAAATCAAAATTTTCGAAGTTGATATCGACTCGTTATTCCTGCAACTGGACGAAACTACAGGTGCAGCAAATGATGTATCAAGCGTAACTGCTGATAACAGCATTGATAATACCGAAAGCACTGACAGCATTGACAATTCTGACAGCAATAATAGCATTGACGAAACAAACTCCGATGATACTTCACTTGAAAACTCATCCGCAGTATCTGATGTGTCAACCAACGAGAGTGCTTCTGGTACAAGCACGAAATCCTTTAAGGATTTATACAAATCCGTATCAACTAAAGGGCAAATTGAACTTATCAAGGTTCTTCAGAACAAGGATAACACCTTTACTGATGAACAGCTTAAAGCAGTAGGAATTGATACCGCTACCTTCGATAAAGATCAGTTGGACTTCGATTTGATCGCCGGTATAAGTTTGCTTGAACAGCCATCAACAAAAAACTGGCAGCTTCTTTTTATACCAATACTTGTTTTCATAACCAGTGTTCTTGCGCAAATGATCATGGCCAAATGGCAAACACCTTCACAAATCGGACCTGATGGCAAAGAAACAACAATGCCCGGCGGCGCAGTTATGAAATGGGGTATGCCGCTGATGAGTGCGGTATTCTCAATGACCTTCAATGCCGCAATCGGTCTATACTGGATTTACGGTAACGTTCTGAGAGTCGGTCAGAGCTATATAATGTCAAAACTCTTCCCGCTTAAGCGTTGGACACCTGAAGAGCTTAGAGATGCGGAAAGAGAGTACAATAAAAGCAAGAAAAAGAAAAAGGTCATAATGATTGAAGTTGATGAGGATGACAATTCATATGACAAGATGGCAATAGCTCCTGAAATAGCTGAAAAGAAATCAAAACGCCAGGATCAAGTCGAAGCTGAAGCATTAGCTAAAGCAAAAGCACTTGATGATGAGCTTAATGCAAAAGCTGCAGAGCTTGCCGCTAAAGAAAAAACAAAGAAAAATGACAATTACCCTCAGATGAAAGATGATATTTCTCACGACGATAAAAAGAACAAAAAGAAATAGGGAGTAAAGAATTAATACAAAAAGTTTTGTGTTTATATTTCAATTATCCCTATAACTTTTACACAAAACTTATTGATGACTGTGAAAGGAAATCAAATAATGATTAAAGAAGTAGTAATTACCGCTAAAACTACCGATATGGCAGTTGACGAAGGTGCGGTTCAGCTTGGACTTCCGAAAGAAAAAGTTAAATTCGAAATAATAGAAGAACCGAAAAAAGGCATACTCGGTATCGGTGCAGCAAATGCTAAGGTTCGTGTATTTTATGAGCTGACACCGGCAGATCTTGCGGAAGACTTTTTAAAAACTCTTTTCAAGAACATGAATCTTAATGTTAGGCTGGAAAGAATTGATATCAGTGATGAAGAAGTAACCTTGAAGGGTTCGGGTGAAAATCTCGGTATTCTGATAGGCCGTCATGGGGATGTACTTGATTCGATACAATATCTGACTATGCTTGCTGCCAATAAAGAAGGCAAAGGATTCTACCGTATAAACGTAGATATCGAGAACTATCGTGAGAAACGCGTTGAAGCGTTAAAAGTTCTTGCGAAGCGAATGGCAGATAAGGTACTTCGCTACCGTAAAAATTTTACTCTCGAACCTATGTCACCATACGAACGCAGAATCATTCACTCCGAGATTCAGAATTTTAAAGGTGTAACAACCTATTCAATCGGTCAGGACGACGAACGTAAAATCGTAGTTGCAATCGACAGAGCCTCTAAAGTTGATAAAGCTCAATGAATACATTTAGGAATGCTTTTACAGCATTCCTTTTTCATATAATAAAACATAAAGCAGATAGGTGAAAAAAATGTTGAATCGCAGAGGAATTGTAATATATGCCGACGAATTCGATCAATATTGGAATAAGCTTATACAAAGCACTAACCTTAATGTGTTAGGAATACATCCGGTCGCAGACAATGCTGTAGTCGGCAATACACAAAACCGCGATATCCTTACCGTTTACACTGACTTTCTAAATAAATATAAGGATAGTATTATTCGACTTCAGACCTTGGGCATTTCTGTTGAAATTGAAATGCATGCCTTATCAGCACTACTTCCCCGTTCACAGTTTACAGCTCATCCCGAATGGTTTCGTATGGATAAAAACGGTAGAAGGACCCCTGATTTTAATATGTGTGCTTCAAACAAGGATGCACTTGAATTCGTATCAGATAATGCAACAGCTCTCGCAAAGCTGTATACACCCGGGAGTAACAGATATAATTTCTGGATTGATGATGTTGCCGAAACCCGATGTTTTTGCAATGAATGCCGTAAAAGGACTGCAACAGATTCTGCTTTAACTATCTATAATGCTATTCAACGAGGATTAAAGAAGCATAATTCACTTTCGACACAATGTTATCTCGCTTATCATGATACCAATGAACTGCCTAAAAATGTTGTTCCCGAAGACGGTATATTTCTCGAATTTGCTCCTATGCAACGTGATTTTCATATGTCGATAAACAGTGTCAGCAGTGATAAAAATAAAAAAGAACTGCATTCGCTCAGTGAGCTGTTGCAATTCTTCGGTAAACAAAATGCACAGGTGCTTGAGTATTGGATGGACAACTCTATGCACTCAGGTTGGAAAAGACCTCCGCGGAAATTCAAGTTGAATCAAGAGGTTATGAAAGCCGATGTTGAATTTTATAAAAACTGCGGTTTTGGCAGTATAACCTCATTCGGTTGCTTTCTTGGTGAAGATTATTATAAATTATACGGTAAGTATCCCGAAATTGATGAATACAGCCGTATTTTATCATAGTTAATTTATTCTTCCACCGAATATCGCCACTCAACTATATCCCCGTCAGACAGCTTATAGCTGTCGCAGCCTACACCCGGCATTTCACCATTCACATAATAAGTCCAGCCGCTCATAGGTCCACAGTCAAACTCATATAAATGATTAATTCCTTTAACATATGATGAACCGAGTGTAGTTGCTTCAAGCACATCCATATGTATTTGATAATACTTTGTAACCTTAATTAAAAGATCAAGAACGGTATCTCCTTTAACAAGGAGATATTCTTTTTTTTTAAGTATAATACCATTCTCGGGAACATATTCCGCTAATCCATCACTGAGCAAATCCATATTGCTTAATATCTCTTCGCAGTTGATGCTCACGTAAACGCTCTTACAGCCCTCGTATAGACTTCCGAGATCATCTCCATAATAGCCCTCGGGTGTCTGTATATTGCAGCTGTTGAGCATCACAAGCGTCAGCAGTAGTATAATTATTGTTCTCAGGCGTTTCATTTCTCAAAATTCACCTTCAAACGTTGAAGGTTGTCATTGGATATTACATTATCAAGATTATAAATGACAACAACCTTATCAAAATTATAGTTGTTGAAATATATTTGTATTCCTTTATCCAGGTAATCAAGATCAACCATTTCAATATCGAAATGAAGCGCAAGGAAGGGTGCGACTGAATGACCGAAAGAGTCTTTGAGAAGAAGGATTTTTTCACGACCTTCAGTGTTATTCATCGTGATACTTATATGAGTTGAGCTACCGGACATGAATGAACCGTATTTATCTTTTTCTTTTAATTTTTCATGGTTATAAAAGCCTGTAAAGCTATTTATTTCCGCGAAATTTGATTTTACAATACTTGTAAATTTATCATCGGATATTTCGTTATTATGAAAATAATATATTTCGTCAGAACCGACAAATCTGAAGCCTGATTTTGACCATGTTGTTCCATAAAAGCTGTCCGAAATCTTTTCCTGAGTGAAGGCTTCAAGCGGGTATGGCTCCATGCCGAAGGATTTCATTATTTCTACATAGCAATAATATGCTCCAAGTGTTGTCCAGTGGTGATCGGTACGGTAATAAACATATTCACCGGCATCGTATTTCTCTCTGAACATATCGTACATATCAAGAAAATGTGTGTCTCTTAATTCTTCTCTGACAAATGAAAGCAATTCATCGGAACGGTAATTCGGGAACCCTGCCGGCATTGCGCTTTGGGCTATATCAACACTTCTCATAGGCATAACAAAGCAATAATCAATACCTGCGGCAGTAAGTTTGCTGTCGAACTGCTTTTCTATGTCCAATAATATACTCAACCTTGTTTTATCAAACTGGTCAATATTCTGTATTTCAATCTCATCAAAATCTCTGTTCAAGGAACTGCGGACAGCGAGCTGACCATCGTCGCCAAGTACAACACCGTTGTTTTCTTTTTTGAGGAGTGCCAGCTCAATACGGCTTTTGGCATTTATAAAAAAGTTTCTGAATGGAAATTGATCTGCAAAATAATCGTTCATGTCTGTTGAATAATCACCTGAAATCAGTCTGTCAAATGAAAATTCAGGCAAGGTTTGAAGCACTCTGTTTTCATCCTCAGAAATATTATTATCTTTCTGTACCCAGAAAAGAATAGTGAATCCAAAAATCATTATTATAAAAACTGCTGTTGTTAATATCTTATCGAATTTATTCTTCAAAATATTTTCACCTTTCTAAAAGATATAGTAAAGAAACGGGCTGAAGGTCGAGTTAACCATATAAGCAGTGCATACAAACAGAACAACAGCAACTCCAACCGGCACCACATATCTTGCAACTGAATATTTTTCAGTCAACATCTTGAACTGCTTCTTCGGAAATGGGGTCGAACCAATTATAGCAATAATAACTAAGGGTAAAAATCTTATTATATCATATAAAATACCACCGGTAATAAATGTGGAGTTGCTGAATCCGAACATCATTTTCAGAAAATCCACTCCTTTATTCAAATCTCTAAAGTAGAAAATCCACCAGCCCATAACTATGAAGAATAAAGCGTAAATATGTGCAAACACCTTTGGTATTTTTTCAAGGAATTTCAAAAGAAATATCTTCTCGATAATAAGGATTATACCGAAATAAACACCCCAAAGGATATAGTTCCAGCTTGCTCCATGCCAGAAGCCTGTTATAAACCAAACAATTGCAATATTACGGAATTGAATTAAAAGTCCTTTTCTGTTGCCGCCAAGCGGGATATAGACATATTCCTTGAACCAGGTCGAAAGTGACATATGCCAGCGACGCCAAAATTCGGTTATTGATTTCGAGATATACGGATAATTAAAATTCTCCAGAAATTCAAATCCGAACATTCTGCCAAGCCCGATTGCCATGTCCGAATAACCGGAAAAATCAAAATATATCTGGAAGGTAAAGAATATTACAACCATCCATGCCCCGACAACAGTTGTCTCATACATAGCTGTATTTTTCATATATTCGCAGATTGCTGCCATAGAATCGGCAATAATTATTTTCTTGAAAAGTCCGGCTGAAAAAGTCTGCACACCGGATGCAAACTTTGTAATGTTGGTTTCACGTTTGCGAAGTTGGTCATCGACATCCTTATACCTGACGATGGGACCTGCTATCAGCTGTGGGAACAGCGATACATATGTACCGAAGGATATAATATTTGCTGCTCTTTTTGCTTGACGGCGGTATAAGTCGATTGAGTAGGACATAATCTGAAAGGTATAGAATGATATGCCGATCGGAAGCTTTATATTGGTATCAGGTAACCAGCTCATGAGAGGAATCACTCTGAGGTTGTCGAATATAAAATTTGTATATTTAAACACAAAAAGAGCGAGAAGATTTAAAACAAGCGAAATCACAAGAAACATTTTCGCTTTCTTCTCGTCAGTATCACGATATTTATCTATATAAAATCCAAAAACATAAGCGACAACGATCGAATATATCATAATTATGATATATAAGGGTTCGCCCCAACCGTAAAAGAGAAGGCTTACTATAAGAAGTACAAGGTTTCTGAACTTAAACGGTACAATATAGTAAAGTGTGATTGTTACCGCGAGGTATAAAAATAAGAAAATAAGCGATGAAAAAACCATAATATATTATTTAAAAGCAATACGCTTTCCGAATCCTTTCAATTTATCACTCTTAATTCTTTTCAAGGTCTGCAAGCTCGGCATCAAGTACTTCTTTTTTCTTGATATAACCGACAACCTTGACATCCCTGCCCATAAAGGTCTTAACTGCTCCGGAATTATCACCGACAAGTGTTGCTTTTACCTTACCCGTCAGAAAATTCCCTTCGATAACGACTGCTCTGCCGTCAGGAGTCTCAATTATCGAATCAACTTTCGGGAAGGTAGCATATTCTCTTTCATAAATATCATGTTCAAAACGCAAGCAACACATAAGTCTGCCGCATGTACCTGATATCTTTGAAGAGGACAGCGACAGGTTCTGTTCCTTCGCCATCTTGATGGAAACCTGGGCAAAATCATTAAGGAAAGTTTTGCAGCAGAATGGTCGTCCGCAAACACCTATACCGCCGATAAGCTTGGCAACATCACGTACTCCGATCTGACGCAATTCTATCCTTGTATGGAATACCGAGGCAAGATCTTTTACAAGATCACGGAAATCGACACGCCCATCTGCAGTGAAATAAAATATCAGCTTTGCATTATCAAATGTATATTCTACGTCAACTAATTGCATTTCAAGCTCGTGTGTCTTAATTTTTTCTTCCCAGATTTTTTTGGCATGCTCTTCTGCAGCAACATTCTGTTCGTGGTGCTTGGTATCCTCTTCTGTTGCTGCTCTCAGTATAGGTTTCAAAGGCGATATGATATCACTGGTCGAAACCATCCTGTTAGTTATTGCTATAAAACCAAATTCAATGCCCCTGACTGTTTCGACTATAACATTTGAGCCTTCCAATAATACAAGTCCATTCGGTGCAAAATAATATATTTTCCCTGCATTCTTAAATCGTATACCAACTATCTCAGTTTGTGCGACTTCTACAGGTTCATTATTTTCAAAAATAACAAAATTATTGTTTTCGTTTGCCATTTGTTTTTCCGTTTCTCTAACTGTTTGCGTTAGTTGAAAAATGTCTCCGTTGGCGGATCATTTCTCAATTTATATTGATTTACTCGACCATAATTCGTATGCCAGCAAAGTGAAAACCGCATTTATGTTTGCATTATTCTCAATTTTCAATATAGCTTCTCTTAATGAATCCATCATCTTGATAATAGCTTTTGCTGACACAAGCACCGAAAGTTTTTCAGTCTGGTCGTATATTGTACTATTGCCTGATTCTTTATATATAATCAAATCTCTGAGTAATTCAACAATATCATTAAATAATTCGAGTGCCTTGTCACGCTTCAGCTTCAAGCTTAGAAAAAATGCAAAAAAATCAAAACGATTATTTAGTGGTGATAACAGAGCTTTTAAAGTTAAAGCAGCATTTTCGTTTACTTCCCTCTGCTTGTCCTCAGGTGACTCAAGCTTTATGATTTGCCCACGTGATAATACTGTTGGCAAAAGAAGCTCTCGTCTTATTGTTAATATAAAAAAATATACATTTTTTGGCGGTTCCTCAAGTATTTTTAACAAAGCATTCTGAGCTTGAACAGTCATATCCTGTGCATTCTCAAGAATGTAGATTTTTTTATCGCTATCATTTGGCATAACATATGCATCACTTCGTATAAAGCGTATATCCTCAATATGGAATGAGAATCTTCCGCCTGATGATGAAAGCAAAACTACATCCGGATGACATAATTCAGAAAGCTTGAGGCAGGAAGAACAGCTACCGCAGGGTTTTGAACTGCTTTCGACTTCGCATAAAAGCAGTTTTGCGATAAAGACAGCAAATTCTCTCGCTGTCGGCATATCCGTACATTCGAATATATAAGCATGCGAAACATTGTCTGCTTCAATTATGTCAACAAAATCATTCGCTTTTGTTTTATTAAGAGATATTTCGTTTATGTTATACCCGTTCATGTCGCTCAACATTTATAACAAATATGGTTGCACCACCAACAACAATCTGCTGTACACCCACTGTCATAGGTATAAGCTCGTTGGAGAAGCCGGTTGGCACCGATTCAACACGTTTTCTTGAGTATTTGGCAATTATCTCAATAACCTCATTCACTCTATCGTCTTCGACGCCGCATAGAAATGTTGTGTTTCCAGCAGATAAAAACCCGCCTGTCGAAGCAATTTTTGTAACGTTGAATTTATTCTTGGTAAGCTTTGAGGTAACTATTGAACTGTCATCATTGTTTACAATCGCAAATATCAGTTTCATTTTTCATCACATGCTACTGTTTGTAACAGCAAAACATGCATCCTCCCTTCATTCAAGAAAAATATATAATTTTGTTTATTTTAATGGTTTCAAGACGAAATATATAATAGCTCAATTATTTGATGAAGTCAAGATAAACTTAATTTATTATAACATTATTTTTTTTGTCAGTCAATAAAAATAAGTGATTAATAATACTTTATATAAAAATATCGTTATAAGTAACAAACAAATGAATTACATCAGCCATTCGATGAAAACTCTATGATTTTTGGGTTTATCGAATGATCAAATCAATATTCATTTGTTTGTTTAATATAGAACAAACATAATTATTTTTCTTACCATAAAAATCAAATAAAATTGCATATTTTATATTGACTTAGAATAATCAGTATGATATAATGTCATTTGTTCAATATTGGTTAAGATTCTATATATTACTATAATACCTTTACTATTGTACAGGAGGTGAGATACATTGCCCAGGGAAAAAATAAATAATATGTTAGCCTATGCAAAGTCAGTATGCGGCAATGCAAGCTATTGGGATAGGAAAGTAAAAAGAAATCAGGCTTTCATTTTTATGATTAATTTTCTATTCTTGATATGGATTACCTTTTCATATTATTATACTGTAAAGCTTAAAACATATCCTCCCGTAATTAACATATACAGTATTCTTACTTCAATTTTTATATTTATATTTATTGCCCACACCGTTATTATACATATCAATTTGAAACACCCAAAATATCGTAAGTGCTTTCAGCTTATAATTGTCATTGTTTTATTAATATGGGCATCGATTTTTTCTGCTGTTGATATGAGTATAGGTCTGCCACCATACATATTTATGTTTTATACTCTGCTTTCCGCAACGTGTCTGAGACTGAATATGTGGCTACACAGCTCTTTTTGTATCTTCGGTTATTGTATTTATATTTTTACCTGTAATTATTATGCACCATCAAGTATCAATATTTTTCATACTGCTTTAATTCCTCTTTATGCAGTAATAATATCAATAATAATCATAATTATAAACAATGTTTCAAGTTACAAAAAATTTATTGTATATACAAAAGCTGAAGAACAAAAGAAGATTCTTGAATATTATGCAAATAAAGACTTTTTGACTAATATACCAAACAGAAAAAAGATAATGGAGTTTTTCGAAGAGCATTTGAAAAATAAGAATCAAAACTTATCCTGTATTTTTGTAGATATCGACAACTTCAAACAATATAATGATACAAACGGGCATGTCATGGGTGATTACTGCCTGAAACGGATCGCAAATATATTATATGATATGGTTGAGTCGGTTAATGGTATGACAGGCAGATACGGCGGAGAAGAATTTCTTGTAATATTACCTGATAAAACTACATATGAAACCACTTCCATAACCGAAGCATTGATAAATGCCGTAAATGATGCCAAAATCATATTCAACGCCCATGAAGAAAATAATTTCGTTACAATAAGTGCCGGTATTTATATCAATGAAAAAGGTACTGTTATTACAATAGACAAGGCAATATCAAACGCCGATGCTGCGCTTTATGAAGTTAAGCATAACGGTAAAATGGGACACCGGATATTCAACGAAACATCAACACCGCAATTTACAACAATATTATACTAAAAAAACCGGAGACTCTAATCTCCGGTTCTTATTTTTTATTCGGGGAATGTTATTATAACCTTAGTACCTTTCCCTTTTTCACTTTCAAGCTCAATACTACCATTATGATATTTGACTCCATGCTTGACAATTGACAGTCCGAGTCCAGTCCCAGATATATTTTTGGAATGACTTTTATCAACCCTGTAAAAGCGTTCAAATACCCGCTCTCGGTCCTCTTTACTAATACCTATCCCGGTATCTGATATTGTCAGTACCATGCCTTTTTGAGTTTTTTCTGTTTTAATTTCAACCTTACCGTTATTAATATTATATTTAATAGCATTATCACAAAGGTTATATAAAATTTCATCAAAAATTTGTTTTGAGCCGACAATTATAGCACTGTCACCGTTGACTTCAACAGAAACACCTCGTGCTTCGGCCTGGCTTTTTAATCTGTTTGCAATATCGATTGCAAGCTCATGCAAATCAACCGGTTCATGAGGTACGCCGACAATACCTTCATCGAGCTTTGACAGTTTTATAATATCCTCGATCAATGAAATAAGTCTTGTAGATTCTTTGTATATTCTATCTGCGAATTCAGGAATGTCTTCTGTTTTTACCATCCTGTTTCTGAGCAATTCAGTATAGCCCGAAATTGATGTTAGCGGTGTCTTTAGTTCATGCGAGACATTTGCAGAAAATTCTCGTCTTTGCTGTTCTGCAAGTCTTATATCTGTCTCGTCAACAATAAGTATAACGACACCGCGGATTACTGTATCATATTGAAGCGGACTTGCCATGAACCGATATTGTCTGTTTTCAATTTCAACAATATTCTCAGAATGTATCCCATTTAATGCCGAAGCTGAAACAGTGTTTAATGCCAGGCATCTGTAGACATTGAGAATATTTAATCCTATTACGCTTTCTGCATCTATTGAGAACAATCTTGCTGCACTCTCGTTGATAAAAGTAACGCTCAGCTTTGTATTCAAGACAATCAAGCCTTCACGCATACTACCTGTTATAAGTGACATCTCAATCTGCTTCTCTTTAAGAGTTGAAATATGACGTTCAATCTGAGTATTCTGTTTTTCTATCCTTCGTATAAAGGGAGACAATTCATCGTATATTTCATTTGACATCGGATTTTCAAGGTTAAAATTGTTTATCGGAACAATAATCCAATTTGTATAATGTCGGGTAAAAATCATGGCAAGTATAGTTCCGATCAATGTAACAAGCATAAAATAAGGTATCATTGATGTTATTACAATAATCGCACTGTTTGATGTATTGGCAATACGCAACACATTGCCGTCATTGAGCTTCACGGCATAATAATATGATTGTTCGCCAAGCGAATCAGATATTCTGACAGCATCGCCCTGCCCGTCTGCCAGTGCTTCAATAACTTCCTTCCGATTTTTATGGTTCTCTAAAAGCGTTATGTCAGCCTTGTTATCATATATGACAATACCGTCAGGTGCAATAACAGATATTCTGTTATCTTCCCCGTATTGTTCAAGGATATTCAGATAATCCATTTCTGATTCATTTATTGCTATACTGATGTATTCTGCCTCATTCTTGATTTCCTTTTTTACCGAATCAAAAAGTCGGTTAAGCATGACAGTAATAATCAATACCGAGGTTATAAGAACTGTTATAAATGCTAAAACACTCATCCCAATAAAAATCCGTCGTTTCATTTATAAGTTCCTTCCCTTAATATCTTTAGACAATTACAAAACTCAAGCTTTATCATGAAAAAGTTTAAATTATAAAAAATTGCGTCGCTCGGGCGGGTTTCCCGATCGAAAAGACACCTTCAAAGCGACCAAAGGGAGCACATTCGGTTCGGGAACCTCGTTAGGTTTTAGAACCGAATGAAAACTCCGCCTATTGGGCGGTTCCGATTGTGAAACTATAGTTTCACAATCGATTATTAATATCTTATTTACCTGTTGATACTTTATATCCGACACCACGGATTGTTTCAATTATATCTCCGCAGCTGCCCAGCTTCAATCTAAGCGATCTTATATGTACATCAACAGTTCTGGTTTCACCATCAAAATCATATCCCCAAATTTGGTTCAACAGTTTATCTCTGGTTAAAACAAACCCTTGATTTTCAATCAGCATTTTTAAAAGCTCAAATTCTTTTAAAGTTAATATTACTTCATCACCGTTTGCAGTTACCGTATGTTTCTCGGCATCTAAATATACACCGCTTGCGATAAGCTGTGTTATATTTGCTTTTGCTCCTGTCCTTCTAAGTACTGCTTTGACGCGTGAAACAAATTCCATCATTGCAAAAGGTTTTGATATATAATCATCCGCTCCAAGGTCAAGACCGACAACCTTATCATATTCAGCGCCCTTTGCTGTAACCATTATAACCGGTATATTTACATATGTTTGATTCTGTCTCAATCTTTTGAGTATATCGATCCCATCCGCATCGGGCAGCATGATGTCCAATAAAATCAACTCAGGGATTGACTCTTTGACTGCTTTCCAAAAAACATTGGCATTAGGATATCCGATTACGTCCAAGCCTGCCATCTTAAGAGTGTAAACAACAAGTTCTCTGATGTTTTTGTCATCTTCAAGATAATAAATCAAAGTACATCCTCTCCTTTATGCTTTCCTGTGATTGCAAACTGCACCCACTCAGCAATATTAACGGCATGATCACCGATTCTTTCAAAATATTTTGCAATCATCAACAGATCAATCGCAAACTCGCCGTGATTGTGTTCGGATTTTATATATTGGACAAGCTCGCCCTTAACCTTATTGAAAAGTCCATCAACAATATCATCGTATTCTATAACAGCCTGTGCTATTAATAAATCACGCTTTACAAATGCATCTATACTCTCAGTAACCATTTTAATTGTAGCTCTTGCCATATCCTCGATATGCACAGTGTCATCGTGGACATTGACATATCCCATTGCGATGATTTCTGCAATATCCACTGCCTGGTCACCGATTCTTTCCATGTCGGTAATCATTTTCATAGCTGCGGAAATAAATCTCAAATCTTTTGCTACAGGTTGTTGCTGCATAAGAAGCTTCATACAAAGTGATTCGATGTCGTGTTCTTTCTGATCTATGTCTGTTTCCATTAATTTAATTGCTTTAAAGTATTCGGGATTACCGGTACTTATACTCTTTGCTGCATTCGCAATAGCGCTTTCGCAGAGCATACCCATTGCAATCAATTCATTATTTAGCTTTTCAAGCTGTTCATCAAATTTATTTCTCATTATCCAAACCTCCCGGTAATATAATCTTCGGTGCGTTTATCTTTGGGGAATGAAAAAATGCGTTCGGTTTCTCCGCTTTCGATTAAGTCACCAAGCAGAAAAAATGCAGTTTTATCCGAAATACGTACAGCCTGCTGCATATTATGTGTAACTATAACTATAGTATACTCTTTTTTTAATTCAAGTGCAAGATCTTCTATTTTAGAAGTTGAAATCGGATCCAATGCGCTTGTTGGCTCATCCATAAGTAAAACATCAGGCTTAACCGCTAATGCGCGTGCAATGCAAAGCCTTTGCTGTTGACCTCCTGACAGACCGAGTGCACTCTTTTTTAATCTGTCCTTGACCTCATCCCACATTGCTGAATCTCGCAGTGATTTTTCAACTACATCATCAAGCTGCACTTTGGAATGAACCCCGTGTGTTCTTGGACCATAAGCAACGTTGTCGTAAACGCTCATCGGAAACGGATTCGGTTTTTGAAATACCATACCTACTCTTTTTCTAAGCAGGTTAACATCCATATCACCGTAAATTTGTTCGCCGTCGAGCAAAACTTCGCCGGTTATCCTGCAACCTTCAACCAGATCGTTCATTCTGTTCAAGGTCTTCAAAAAAGTGGACTTGCCGCAGCCCGAAGGTCCGATACAAGCTGTTATTTCATTTGTGCTTATTACAAAATTTATATTTTTTAGTGCCTGAAAATCGCCGTAAAACAAATTCAGGTTGTTGCTTTGAAATTTATCCATATTTCCCCTTTCAATTTCAGGCTTTCATTAATTTTTTCGCAATATAGGCTGATAACGAATTTATTGTTATAACAATAACCAGAAGCGCGACCGCTGTTGCATAAGCCTGATTCGTGTATAACCCCTCATTAGTTAACGCATACATATGAACCGACAATGTTCTGCCCGACGACATAAGATTGTCGGGCACATCTGCGACAGTGCCTGCCGTATAAATTAATGCGGCTGTTTCTCCTACAATTCGCCCGATTGACAGAATAATACCTGCAAGCATACCAGGGATTGCTGAAGGAAGTACTATTTTGAATACTGTACGCAGCTTGCCTGCACCGAGTCCGAAGCTACCCTCTCTGTACGTATCAGGAACAGCCATCAATGCTTCTTCGGTTGTTCGCATTATAAGCGGCAGAATCATTATAGCCAGAGTAAATGCACCGGCAAGAAGCGAATATCCCCACCCCAAAGCGGTTACAAACAGCAGAAGCCCGAAAAGCCCGTACACAATTGAAGGAATTCCGGCAAGCGTTTCGGAGGTTGTCCTGATTATCCGGACAAAACGGCCACCCTTCCGTGTGTACTCAACAAGAAAAATTGCTGCGAAAATACCGATAGGTGCTGCTATAAACAACGACATAAAAGTCATGATCAGCGTATTGATAAGTGCCGGCATCAGTGAAACATTGGTTGTGTTGTATTTCCACTCGAACAAAGAAAGCTTGATATTCGGTATTCCTTTTATCAATATATAGCCAACAATAAAAACGATTGCCGCAGCGGTTATAGCAGCAGCTAAATTTGTAATCGTAAGCAGGAAAAATGATAATGGATTCTTTTTGTACATTCTCAACTTCTGATTGAAATGCATTTTATTTATTGTATTTGTATTTTTCATGTCGCATTTCTCCTTTTGATTATTGAGAAGAGCAGATTTATCAGGAGAATAAAGACGAATAATACAACTGCTGTTGCAATCAATGCCTCACGGTGCAGATCTGCGGCATACCCCATCTCAATTACAATATTTGCAGTTAATGTGCGCAGTCCCTTTAGAATACCGTCAGGTAATCTCGGCTGGTTCCCCGCAACCATTATCACCGCCATAGTTTCACCGATTGCTCTGCCGATTCCGAGAATGACACCGGTCATTATGCCTGATTTTGCTGCAGGTATAACAGCAAAAAATACGCTTCTTTCATGGCTTGAGCCGAGAGCAAGGCTGCCCTCGTAATAGCTTGCGGGAACTGCTCTGATTGATGATTCGGATACATTGATTATAGTAGGTAAAATCATAATCGCAAGAATAATAGATGCAGCAAGCATACTGCTTCCGTTGCCGCCGAAGGTATTGCGTATAAAGGGAACAATAATGATCATCCCAAAAAAGCCGTACACAACAGACGGTATACCAGCTAATAATTCAACTGCTCTTTTCAAAGGCTTATAAATTCTTTTCGGGCAAAATTTAGCCATATAAACTGCTGTAAGCAACCCGATCGGAACACCAAGTATAATCGCTCCTGCTGTAACATAAAGGCTGCCGAGAATCATCGGAAGGATTCCATATATATCATTACTCGGTCTCCATGTTGTTCCGCTGAAAAAATTCCAGATTCCGATTTTGAACATTGCCGGAACACCGTTAACAAATAAAAATATACAAATGAGAGCCACCGCAAGTATATTAACGCTTGCGGCAACAAGAAATACAACTCTCATGATTTTTTCTTTATTAAGCTTCATATATCAATTAATTATCCTTTTCATTTCGAACAGACACAGAAAGCCGCTATTGCGGCTTCCCATGCGGGTTATCAAAGTACATACATTAATTTCGGAGAATTTGTTGTATGGAAAGTAGTTTTATTCAGTAATAACATCAAACCATTCTGTGGTTTCGCCTGTGAATATTTTTTCAACCTGTTCTTTTGTTAAATCGTTTACCGGATTGTCATTATTAACTATAACTGCGATGCCGTCCATTGCTATAACCTGAGGTGTAAGTCCTGCAGCTATTTCGCTGTCCTTCAGCTCTCTTGATGCCATTCCGATATCGCAAATACCGTCTTTTGCTGAGTTCATACCTGTAGTGGAGTCGCTCTGTTGGATTTCAATTGTTGCATTTGTGTTGATTTTCAAATAAGCTTCCTTAAGCTTTTCCATAACCGGAGTTACTGAGGAGGAGCCTGCTATTTTAATTGTTCCGCTGGGCTTGCTTCCTGCATAAGCAGCACTATCTGATGCACTGATATAACCGGCAGCTTCAATTACAGTCTGTCCGTTACTGCTAAGGATATAATCGATAAAATCCTGTGCTGCATCGCTGAGTCCTTCTTTGGTTGCGATATTGAACGGTCTGGAAATTTCATATGTTCCGTTCTTTATGTTTTCAACAGTTGCTGCAATTCCATTAATTTTAACTGCTTTTACAGTATTGTTGAGCGAACCGAGTGAGATGTAACCGATTGCATATTTGTTACCTGCGACAGTTGTCATCATAACATTTGTGTTGTTTGTTATATCCGCTTCGACGGTTGTGTAGTCAACTTTTTCGCCGTTGTCGTCTTTCTTCTCAATGCCGAATAATTCGATAAACGCACCGCGTGTTCCCGAACCTTCTTCGCGTGAGATAACAGCTATTTCTGTGTCATTTTTGAAATCTGAAGCTGTTGATGTCGTTGATGTAGTCGAAGCTTCTGAAACGCCGGATGCTGCGGATTCATTTTTGCCGTAATTTTCTGAACAGCCGAACAGCATTGTTGCTGCCATAATCATTGATAAAAACAATGTAATTAGTTTCTTCATGTTATTAATCTCCTGTTTGTTTATTATTTATTATTTCCAATTGACAATATCATAATACAACAGATATGTAAATTGAAAAAGCAGAGTTATGTTAAATCGAGGTAAAGTTAAAAATTGCTTATAAAAAGCCCAGAACATTTAGTTCTGGGATTAACTTTAGTTACTTATAATATTCTTTTATTTGCAATATTATAAACATTTTGCCCTGTATCTTCAGCTTCACCATTAATTATATACATTACCGCTATCATTAATGAAGGGCACCGGTTTATCATGTTCTAACTGACCATCTTCAATAATATTCCCCTCCACAGTATAACTTACTGCTTCTACATCATAACAATCTATTATTGTGTTGACCAAAGCTATAACTAATTGCCTTTCTCTCATTGAGCCTGTCATTGATTCACTAAACTCTTTAGATAAATCAATATAGGCAATATTGTCATCCTTTATTTCAAATGAAATTGTTTTTATATTTTCAGGTAGTCCCTTAAGTTTTATCAGCTTTGAAATTAATCCTTCTATTGTGCCATCATATTTATCACTTATTATATCATAACTGTCATAATCTTCTGAATTTGGAATGTAGAAGTTTGCTATAGGAGCATCTTCAGGTAGTGATTCGTCAACTGAAGTTTCCATATCACTATTCTCGTTTATAGACGAATCGTCTATTATACTCTGTTCATTGCTTTCTGTGTTACTAGAAATATCTGATTGCTCCTTACTGTTATCAGATAAATCAGTTTTTGAATTTTCATTTTGTGTTGTTTCACATCCAAACATTATAATAACCATGCTTAGTGTAATAAGAAAAATAATAATCTTTTTCATAAATTATATCCTTTCTGCTTAATTGCCTTTATTATATATTATATTTTGTCAAGGATATATATATTTCCCATTTTAATTTTATCTTCCCTTATACTAATGAGATAATATAAATCTATTTTATCGAAAGGAAAATTTGAAATGTCGTTTTTGCAACTCATTTTAATAATGGGCATTCCAACATCACTGACAGGCTTTTTTTGTTGGATACTAAAAAGAAGTATAGATAAAGTTGAAAAAGATAGTCAAGAACGTGAAAATGCTCGAATAAAAAATGAATTGTATATTATTCAAGGATTGGGAGCTGCGTTTGCTTTAAGCGAAGCTGCTGCAGAAGCTATCCAAACTGGCAAACATAATGGAAAACTTACATCAGCTCTTTCTTATTCTCAGAAAATAAAAGACATTCAAATTAATTTTCTAGCAGAGTTAGGAATTGAAAATTTGTATTCAAAGGAAAGGTAATTTATTATGCAATTTAATTTGAAAACAAAATTATCAAGCAGAAAATTTTGGATAACTGTAATTACAATTATATCAGGTCTTACTTCATATTTTATCAGTATAGGAATAGGTGATGTTAATATATGGAGCTTAGTACTTACTGTTGTAGCTGCTGTTGCTTATATTCTTACTGAAGGAGCGGTTGATTTTGCTTCTACAAGAATATCAACTTCTATACTTTCTCAGACTGAGAGTACAAATAATTATATCAATACTATAAATAAATAGATTCATTTATCATTTATGTTTTATAAAGAAAGGAATTAATATTATGCCAACTATTAACAGAATCATGCTTAATGCTGGTCACTACTCTAATTATTACAATCAAGGAGCTAATACAGCTTATTATGAAAGTGCAATGGCATGGAAATTACAAGGATTTCTTAAAACCGAGCTTGAACGTTATGGGTTTGAAGTTGACACTACAAGAACCGATATAAACACTAATCCAGCTCCTTATGATAGAGGTTATTCCGCTGGTGATTATGACCTATATATATCATTACATAGTAATGCTATTGATAACAGTCCTTCAACAAGGAGAGTTGTAGTTATACATTCATATGATAATTTTAATAATTCATCAGTTTTAGGCACAAAACTTTGTAAAAATATATCTCGAGGTATGGATATACCTGGCGAATACCAGTTGTATTCATTAAAAAGTGAGTATGGAAATTATGAAGCATATTTAGAATTGCGTGGTGCAAGAGCTGCAGGTTGTCCCTTATATTATATTTTAGAGCATGGTTTTCATACTAATTATGGTGTATCCACATGGCTTTTGAGTGATGAACACCTTCAAAAACTTGCAAGGATTGAAGCTTATACAATCGGTCAATATGCCGGTCGAAAGCATAAAAAAGGTGATATAAATGGAAATGGTATGGTTGATCAAAGTGATGTCAATGAAATCATGATTATGACAGAAAACTTGTTATATGGTGAACCAGACGATCAGCGTATGACTGCTGATATGACCTTTGATGGCTATGTGGATTATTCGGATCAAGCAATGGCGCAAAATATAGTTAATGGAACATATATCTTCCCTTATAATGTTTAAAAGAAATTTATAAACACATTTAAGGAGAGAGTCCTTTAAATAACCGACTCTCTCCTTTATTATTACACATCAAAGAAATATTTGTATTATTAACTTATTATATATTGATATAAAGTTTATATATTAATATTTACTATATATAATTGGTTACATATGTCGAATAATTCCGATTTGTAGCATGACTAGTCTTAGCATGTTGAAGTTTATTGATATGGGTGGAAATGGGAAAAATATAGTCTGGTGATTTGAATGCGTAAGTATTCTTAATTCCTACGTGTTTTTCTTCACATAGAGCCTATATTTTCCCTTTCTTTTTGTTTTTACAAAATTGAAAGGATGTTATATGCTTATATGGTTTTATTATAGTGCTGAATATCCATAATTCTTTTTATTTTAATTTAGAAAATTAAAATATTGGAGGAAAACAAATAGATAAAAATATATACATACTAAATATTTTCAATACATTAACTAATAGTTATATAAATATTGAAGTTACAGAAAATGTTTATAATACATACAGAAGAACAGAATGGAATATAGCGGATAGAGATAAAAAGTTTTTTTAACATGAAATACAGTTCAGTTCATTAATCGGAGCTGATGATGGAAATATTGAATATTTTGAAGAATTTATAACTGACGAAGGTAATCCCGAAAATGTTTATATTGCAAAGCAAATAGAAAATGATATTTATAAAGCATTAAATAAATTACCTAAATCTGAATGTCTTCCTATTATTCTTAAGTATTATTCAAATTATTCTTCGAAGGATATTTCTAAAATACTCGGGATTACAAAACGAGCAGTAGATTATCGAATAAAATCAGGATTTGAAAAGCTTCAAGATATTTTGTCTAATTACAAACTTTATGTCGAATAGTTATATGTTCAAAAAAATTCCGGAATGAACTGAATCATTCCGGAATTGATTTACTTATCTGTTGAAATAAAATCGTAAAAATCCAATGCTGTAGTATAGGAACTGTATAACATGGCTGCTATTGTTTCATCATAAGAATCGGTTATATAAGTAATTACATCAGTTTCAAGGTCAGCCATAATCAAATATGTGTACTCGCCTTCAGTACCGCTGTTATATACTATCGCAAAATTTGGTTTTTCCTGACCTGATGCATAACCCTGTGGAGTTTTATTATTAATCAATTCTATAACAAATTCTTCATTTTCAGCAGTAACATTTCTATATAACGTCGTTAATTCGCCATTTTCGTATCCGTAAATTTTTGCAACAGGTGCAGAGCTGCTGCAGGAAGCAAGCAACAGAACAATTGATATTACAATAAATATAACCGATGCTTTTCTCATATAATTATGTTCCTATGCCTTTCCTTTCGAATAAATTTCATCCTTCTCTAATTTGTTCCAATCAACAAACAAAGCGTTTTCCTGGTTTTTCATTTTCATACCGATCCGTCTTAAGGTTAAATAACCGCTTTCCGTCAGCTTATTAATTGTATTATTAAGTTCATTGTTTGATACATTTTGTTTGCTGTTTGCTATTTCGGTTATCTTTGTAAGCGTTGCTACCTGTCCCGGTGCTTTCTTTTCATATTCTATAATGCTGTCGAACACCAGCTTGTTATATCTGTCGGTTATTTCATCTGCAAACGGAAGCTCTATGCTCCAGCTTGCGGTTTCACGCAGCTGTCTTGAAAATGAATTTGTTACTCCATATATACCGACTTCTTTTGAATAAATGTTTTTTAGGAATGATACAACTGAACTGAAATGTCCGTCACCGGTCAATAATATAAATACATCAATATCGTCGGATGACAATGCTTTTTGATAAATATGGTCAAGTATAATAAAGTCTGTAAAGTCTTTTTTAACATTGCCGCTTGTGCTTCTTGTATCGACGATTTTATTAGAAAATAGTCTGATTCGTCTTATTTCATCAGCCAGGCTCTGATGTGAGAAATCTGCAAAGAATATGGCTTCGGTTAGATTTACCCGCTTTTTCATTTCATCAAACCAAAGTCCGATATTTGGCCGAATTCCATAGTTTCTGTATAACGAAATATACCAATGCTCATAATCAACAAATGCAACCGCTCTTTTCGGTTTCCCTGATAACGGATTCTTATCTTTTTTAAATAAACTGATACACTACTCCTCCTTTGCTACTATAAGATTATGATACTTCGGCGTAGCGAAAATTTGAAGTATCATGCTTGTTGTTTAAGCCAATAATAAGAGTGTAATTGGTCTGACGAATCTCCTTTTGGACTTCGCGTTCGCAAATGA
>Ga0209417_1001221_pt1 | contig 49012 bp, 48 predicted proteins | sample RifGroF2_FD_184002 | JGI IMG/M metagenome (GOLD analysis project Ga0209417, IMG submission 184002) | Groundwater microbial communities from Rifle, Colorado, USA - Groundwater F2 (SPAdes) (version 2) | ecosystem: Environmental > Aquatic > Deep subsurface > Groundwater | place: Rifle, Colorado...
GCTCCCAGAAAAGCCGCAAACTGATCCGGCCCCAGATCCGGAGAAAAATAAGGAATCGCCTCTCCAATGTATTCCGTGTTTTCCAAAGTATTTTCTATATGCTCAAACATGGTTTTGAAATCCTTATTGACGGACGCGTGATATCTGTAATATTTTCTTTTCGGCGCTTTTTTTGTCACCGGGGCGACTACAAGAGGGCGTTTCAGCAGTTCCCCTGCCCAATAATGCCTCCACATCTCCTTTGCTCTTTCAAAATCAGCTTTGTATTTAAGTTCCATATTATCCATACCCTTCTCACTCTATTCCATATTGTTTTAAAAATTCCAAAAGCCTCTTTTTATCTTTGCGCTCTATCGAGCCGACAAACGCTATCGCTTCGGGTTTATCCGTATAAGAAATGATTTTTTCCATTTCCTCGACACAGCTTATACCTACTTGGAGTTTCCTGCCGGACTCTATTATCTCTTTCAAAACTTCAGGCCATTCGGAAGAATGCGGCATTCCCTCCCCCGGCACCCATTGTATCCCGGCAAGTTCAGGTATTGAATAAAGGTGTTTTAAGTGCGGAAGTTCGCCTTTGCCGTCAAGATGGTAGAACGCCCTTGAAAGGCGGCGGCAGGATGCGGCAAGTTCAGGTTTTACGAATTCACCGAACATGTCCGGTGACAACATATAACTGAAATCACACTGCAACATATAATACCTTGACTGTGACAAAAGCGGCGTCCATGCGCCGTATCCGACATTGCTGTTTTTTATTATGCTTTCAAAATGTTCGTATGCCTCCCACCACGCTTCATGAATTTCCCATGTCAGACGATTCACCCCATCAGGACTGTCATAAAGGTCCAGAATGAGTTTTTCACCCGGCAGGAAGGAGGACATGACATCCAGAGTTCCGCCGAGGTCCGTCATCCCAAACGCCACTTTTCCCTTCCAAACGTCAGCGGCGGCAATGAAAAATTCCTCAACCCGTCTGAACCAGGGTGATGATTTGTCCAGTTTTACACTTATGTCTTTTATTTCGCTGTTCTCAAAACGTCCCGGATAAAACCATACTGTGCTTTCCTCGTTTCTCCCCTCCCCGCCAGTAAAAGCAGCCAAAACACCCGGCCCGAAGTTAGGCCAGAACGACGGAAAGGCGTCACCATGGTACATTCTTTTTTTCAAGACTTTTTCTTCGTAGTTCAAAAGTATCTCTCCGGCGGGAATCGAAAAATCATACTGGGACGTAAAGTGCCTGACTGGAAGTCCTTTTCCATCCTCTGCAGGGCCTTCAGTACCTGTAATAAAAAAAATGGGCCTTCCCAATTTTCCATCCCACCATTTTTCCCATGTTCCAGCGGTTTTCTTCCAGTCAAAATTATCAAAGTCCATCATGCACCTCTAAAATTTGATTTTTTACTATTATACACTATATTGAATATGATATCCTACACGGAAAAACATAAAAAGTACACAATCGGATATAATTATGCTATGGGGCAGCAGAGGTTTTCATAAAGTCGAAATGAGGCCGCATCGGCATGATATGCATGAGCTTTTTTTCTGTCTGAATAATGAAGGCGTTCAGCATATCGGCGGGAAAAGTTGCGCATTCATGAGAGGGAGGGCTTTTTTTCTTTACAGCGGAGTCTGGCATCACCTTTCGCACACCGAAAAAAATGCGGGGGAATTTGTTTTTTTCTGTTTCGATCCGGGACATTTCCTGGATTGCGGCATGGAAGATATCCACCGTCAGATGCAGAGAGGCAGAGACGAAAAGATATTCTTTTCAGGCACAGAAACAAACTATCTGAAGGAAAACATAGAAACAGCAGTGAAGCTTTATGAGGAGCTGAATGCCGGACGCCTTCTTTCGGAAGACATGACAAAAGGCCTGCTGGCAATGCTGACTGTATCTTTTTTCAGGAGCGTAGGGATGGATATAAAAAGTTCCGCGCCGCGCTCCGAAGATACCCGCCTGAAGAAGCTCTGCTCAGAACTGATTGCTAACCCGGCTTGGGCTTTTTCTCTGGATGAGGCCGCTCAAAAAACAGGCATGAGCAGAGCAAAGTTCACACGCAAATTCAAATCTCTCAACGGAATGAGCTTCTGCGAATTCGTCAATGACGTCAGGCTGAAAAAAGCCTGCCGTCTTCTTGCAGACAAAGATATATCGGTAAGTGAAGCCGCGTTCAAATCCGGCTTCGATAATCTCGGTTATTTTCACAGAGCATTCAAAGACAAATTCGGGCACACACCTCTTAACGTAAAAAAGATTTACGGAGAAAACAGTTATCCGCATTTTATCAAAGAGGAACGCGCTTGACGCCTCAAATCTCTTCATCAGAATTATTTTCTTCCATCGCCGCAAATACCATGGCTGCGACATGCTCAATCAAAAGGTCGGATTTTCCCTTGAAATAAAGCGCTTCCTGAAAATAAGTCCGGAGCAGTTTGGAACGTTTTTCCCGTTCCATCCTGCGATAGAATTCATTAAGGTCTTTTACGTCTTCGGGGATTTTTGCGCTTTTGTTTTTCATGCGTACATTCCTTTCTTCCTGGCTTGGATTTTTGCGGAAGGAATATGCGCAAAAAAAAAGGGCACAATCCAATCCGCACTCACCCCTGGGTACTGGCATACCTTTCAAGGAATGCAGAAGAATTGCGCCCAGTTCTCTTAATGGACTGGACGCAAACTCCGACATCGTTCCCTTGAAAAAAAACTGCCAGTTTCTATAAGGGGTGGAACTACAGTCGAAAATCGCTGTTATTTTACGAGACTATTTTATATGGATTACCTCCGTCTTCCGCATTACTTTAGCGCCTTCCGCCTCTTAAGTCAACCTTTCAGATTTAACCACTCCGCGACGGTATCGCCCATTATCAGGGTCATTATTTCTTCAGAAACTCCAATGCGGGAAAGTGTGTGCCTATAGGAAGCTTGAGCATTTTCCATGATATGCGGATAACGAATGTACGCATCGGAACCAAAAACGAGTTTTCTAAAATTTTTGAAAGTCGTCTCCACAGATAAATTGCACTGACCGAAAAGCTTTGCCAGTTCATCGGCTTGAAGAGCAAACCAGGAGCCGTTTCCGGCAAGGTCGGCGTAGAGGTTCGGATGCATTTTCACAAGTTCAGCGGCTTCAAGGCGGTAGGGATGCGTCCCCAGATGCGCCATAACAATTTTCAGATTTGGAAAAGACCTCGCTATACGGTCGAGATTGAGCGGATGCATATTTTTCATCAGCGGTCGGCGCGAAATCGGGTCATTTTCCCCGGGACGGTAAAGCCCGGTGTGAAAAAGAGCAGGAATTTTAAGTTTTTCAGCGGCCTCATATACGGGCATGTAAATGTCATGGTCATACTCATAATATGGCGTTATGAATTTGAGGCCCCTGAAACCTTTTTCAACAAGGCGCTCCACGTCTGTCGAGTCAACTTCTTCCCTCAGATCAAAATAAGCGAAAGGTATAACTGCATCGGGAAAATCTTTCGACACTTTCAATGTATCAGCATTTAGCGGGAGTTCTTTGCGTCTGTCAGAACCGATTGCGCTCAGGCATGCTTTGGTCCCGAGCTTTTCGCATGTACCAACGAATTCCGCGATTTTATCTTTGTCCAAACTGTCCAGATGCGTGTGAAAATCTATTCTCATAAACAACTCCTTTATAAATCTGCCACTCTAAATTTACATTCAAAAATTTGCAAAGCAAACAATTGAGGTGCAGCCCGATTGAAGGCTTGGACTTATTTTACCGGAGATTTTGGGAATACCGTCAGTGTCTCTGACGGTATTCCCTGACGTTTAGCGCCGATGGCACTTGACCATCAGCTCGATCTCATCCAGTGAAAGCGTCTGCCGGTTCCAGTTTCCGGCGGTTCCGCCGCATAACTGATCGATCGTAAAGCCGGCGTTCTCCAGCAGCAGGCGCAATTCCATCGGAGTGAAACATTTTTCCTTTACCTTGATTTCAGGATCAAAGCCTGGATACCATTCGCCCAGTCGCACCACACGCGTCAACGTATAAGGATCGAAATTCCCGGCCGCGACATCTTTGTCACTGTAATGCCGGACGATTTCGAAAGCGTTCCGCACCGTCATCAGCAGCGGCGCACCCGGTTTCAATACCGTTGCCAGATTCTGTAGAATCGCCCGTTCATGCGTCAGCGGGTCGTCATCGACCGATAAGAGCCCGAACGCCCCCTCACAGAGGCAAATGGCCGCGTCGAATTGTTCTGCCAGCGTAAAATTGGCTGCGTCTGCCTGGATGAAGCGTACCGTCACGCCGGCAAGTTCTGCCTTCTTCCTTGCTTCGGATAATTGTCCGGAGGAAATATCCAGTCCGGTCATCACTATTCCTTTGGCGGCCAGGGCAAGCGCATGGCGTCCGGTACCGCAGCCGATGTCGAGGACTTTCATTCCGGGTTGCAGCGGCATTTCCCGCAGCAGAAATTCCGTTTCGAAAGCGGTATTGGAAGTAAAAATTTCGTTGTCATAATGCGGAGCGTTAAAATCGTAGAACTGTTTCCAAGTATTATTCATGATTGATCTTGATTCCTAATTTGATCGTAAAGACAATAAAAAACACTACCGAACAATCTATGTCCGGTAAACCGTTGAATGACTTTCATCACTCATTTTTCTTTACGCAATCATCAAGATCCTCTGCAGTATCCGATACGACACCTTGCCGTACTTTCAGCCTGATATCGCTATAATAAAGCGTTTTTGATGGTTTTCAATCCGATATAACTAAATATTGAATATTTCATTTTCTCTGAAGTAAAACGGAAGGACTTCCCCTACAAGATAAAGGGAACCGCATATAAGCATCCTTTTACACTTATTGAATTCCATAGCGTCTTTGAAACTGTTCAGTGGAAAAGAAGGAATTCTGGAACATACGCTGAGAAGCCTTTGCAATTCAAGTCCGCTGTGGAACTTTCTTCTGGATGGGCCTCTTACGGGAAGAAAAATAAATTCTTCGGCTTTCCCCTCCAGTTTTCTCAGTATATCTCCGGTATCCTTGTCAGCAAAATTACCGAAAACAATAGAGAATTTTTCTCCCGGATAATACTCGTCCAGAAATCCGATGAGCGCGTCAATTCCTTCGGGATTGTGGGCGCCGTCAAGTATGCTCCCATCGGGAAGCAGTTGAAAACGTCCCGGCCATACGGCATCGGCAAATCCGCAGAGTGCCTTATCAAAATCAAAGCCGTGTTCTCCCGCCAGATATTTCAAAACGGCAAATGCCAGAGAAGCGTTTTCTCTCTGCGCCTTTCCCGGCATGAAAAGTTTCACTCTGCGACCGTCAATATCAAAGGACTGATATGCATGTCCGCGCTCATTTGAAATACTGAGATTTTTTATCATAAGGTCATTAAAGAAAACATTGCATCCCAATATAGCGCCGCACTCCACCATCACCTCCGCCACGCGTTCTGTCATGCGCCCGCAGAAAACAGGATGCCCGGCTTTTATAATTCCGGCTTTTTCAAACGCTATTTTCTCAACAGTATCCCCGAGATATGCCTGATGTTCAAGCGATATCCCGGTTATCACCGAACATTCCGGGGTTATAATATTCGTCGCGTCAAAACGTCCGCCCATGCCGGTTTCCCATACGACAAAATCAGTTTTCATTTCCTGAAAATAAAGCGCGGCAATAAGTGTTGTGGCTTCAAAATATGTCGGGCAGCGTCCAGCCTCTTGCATTTTTTCAATAATTGGCCGGACTTTTTCAAGCAACAGCACAAACGCTTCCTCTGAAATAGCTTTTCCGTCAACCCTGAAACGCTCGCGCACTGAAATAAGATGGGGCGAAGAATAAAAACCCACTCTGAACCCGGCCGCTTTCAAAGCCGCCGAAAGCATCGCGCAGACGGAACCTTTGCCGTTGCTCCCGGCAACATGTATGAATTTAAGGTCTTCATGGGGATTCCCAGCATAATCGAAAAGGAGTTTTACCTGTTCAAGGCCCAGTTTTATCCCGAATATTTCAAGTTTTGAAAGAAAGCCCTGCGCATCTGAAAAAGAAAGCACGTCCAGCTCCTTTATCTGAAAATCCCCGACCAGCTGGGGAGACTGTAGTTGAATCTGCCTCCGCCGATGAGAGGACGCAGTTTTCCTGTCCAGGAATCAACTATGTAAAGTGAAGAACGCCCCCCGGCAGTGTGCATACAGACGATATGCCGTCCATCGGGTGCCCATGATGGGGATTCCCAGTTTCCGGCCGCATTTATAACGCTTCGTGATGGAGTATTCCCTTTCATATCAAGCACGGCTATCGTGTAATTGCCGCCCATTTTGGCGGAATACGCTATTTTATCCTCAGCAGACCACGCCGGAGAAACCGCTTCTGTTCCTATGGTATTAAGCCTTACCGGAGAACCACCCCCTACCCCAATGACATAAAGCTGCGGCGCGCGATTCTGGTCAGAGACAAAACATATCTTGTCACCGCGGGGAGACCAGCACGGAGAAGCTTCCACGGCTATACTGTTCGTAAGCCGCCTCAGACTTCTGCCCTCGGCAGTTTTGAGATAGAGTTCTACAGTCCTGTCATAGCTCAGGGTCAAGGCAAGAATTCTCCCGTCCGGAGAATATGCCGCTCCTGAATTAAGCCCGGGCATGTGGACAAGCACACGGCTTCTCTTGCTGAATAAATCGGTCTCACCGATATTTACGTTATTCCCAAGATAAACTGTATAAACTATAGTCCTGCTCCGGGGCCCCCAGTCGGGTTCCACCGAAAGCGTGTTGTTGGATGTTATTTTCTTCCCGTTTTTCCCGTCAAAATCACAGATGTATATTTCCTTCACACCTTTTTTCAGCTCTATGCAGAAAGCTATTTTGGAACAGCATATTCCCTGTATTCTGAAAAGTTTTTTCAGTATCTGGTCAACGGCCCGGTGAGAAGTCCAGTTCAGATTGGGGCCGTCCACTGTTTCCTGAACAGAAAAATTATCAATCCCGTTCACCGTGAGAGAAACGGAAGAAGCCCCCGCAATCCCGGAAATCCTGTAGTCGGCGCTGCCGCCGGAAACAATATCAAACCAGCCGCAGTTTTTCAAATCCGAGGCTACCAGTTCGGAAAGCTGTGGATTGCCGGCTACGCCGCTGAATACCAGCGTCGGATTTTTCACTTCCGCCGATTTCACCACGCGCACCTGCGCGTCAACTGAAAAACCGGCAGTAAATATAAAACTCAAAAAGAAAACGGCTTTTGTCACAGAAAAAAACTTTTCCATCATTTTTACTCCTCTTATACTGCAATATATTCGATTCAATGATATAATATCGATTATTTTAATTATGAAATTTAGCAACGATAAGAGCAAATTCAATATCTTTTGGATAGATGCTCCCGAAATATCCCTGGGATTCGAAATAAAATGATAATGACGGCTGAAACATGCATGCAGAAAATAAAGGATGAGGAGCTTATCCGTGACACTAAATCTTTTTTCAACCCCGACAGCCCCCTGAAAGATGCAGTGAAGCATGGCGGACGCCCTTATGAGTACAGGCCTCAGCAGACTGAAATGGCTGTGGCCGCGGCAGAAGCCTTGACGGAAAAACACAACCTCTGCGTCGAAGCCCCCACCGGGATAGGAAAAAGCTTCGCCTATCTCGTCCCCGTAATACTCTTTGCGAAAAGCCGGAAAAAACCCGTTCTCATAAGTACGGAAACCATAAACCTTCAGGAACAGCTGATTGAAAAAGATATTCCCATCCTGAAGGAAATCATGAAGACCGAATTCAACGCGGTGCTGGCAAAAGGCCGTCAGAATTATCTCTGCATGAGAAGGCTCAAACTCGCGGCAGGGGACAGGCGGGAGGAATTTCTCCCTCTCTCGGCGGCAATGCCGGATATCGAAAAAATTTCACGTTGGGCATCTGCAACCGAAGACGGAAGCCGTTCATCCATAGATTTCAGGTACGACCAGTTTCTCTGGACTTTTGTCTGCTGCGAAGTCGGCAACTGCTCCGGCCCCAAATGCACTTATTACCGGAGCTGTTTCTACTGGAGAGCCCGCAGAGAATGGGACAAAGCCGATATAATCGTGGCCAATCACGCGCTTTTCTTCACTGACCTGAAAATGAAACAGACCGAAGATCTGGAAACCACCCTCCTGCCGCCATACAGCGCCGTCGTAATAGATGAAGCCCATACCACAGAGGACAACGCCGCCGAATACATGGGGCTTCATATCTCCAATTCCGGCCTCTTTCATTTCCTGAACAGGCTTTTCAATCCAGTCAACGGAAAAGGGCTGCTGGTAAAACCGGGAGAAAGCTCCATCGAACTGCGAAAACTGGTTGACAAAATACTCGAACAGTCCTCCTCATTTTTCAATATGATAAACCAGATAATTTTAGAAAAACAGGACACTGTTTACAGGGTCAGAAGGCCCGGCCTTGTCCCCGACCTGCTTTCAGAATCTTTGGGACTGCTTGAGAAAAAGCTGAAAGAATATCTTAAGGAACAGGAGGATGAGGATTTCAAAGTGGAACTGAAATCACAGCTCCAGAAATGCGAATATTACGCCTTGGGGATTTACAACTTTCTGAACATGAAATTTGAAAATCACGTTTACTGGGTAGAGGGACGCGAAAATTCCGGCAGAGGCAGTGTAAATCTTTACGCGGCCCCCCTGAACGTGGATGAACTGCTCCGCAAAATACTCTTCTCCACCGATATTCCCGCCATACTCACAAGCGCGACGCTGACAGTCTGCCGTAAACTCGATTATTTCAAAAGCAGGACGGGATACACAAACGGCAAAGAAATGATCCTCGATTCGCCTTTCGACTACCGGAAACAGGTTAAAATCTATATACCTAAAAACATGCCGGAACCAAACGATGAAAAATACACGGGCGCCGCAATCGAGGAAATCAAACGCTTCGTGTCAATGACCCATGGCAAGGCTTTCGTGCTCTTCACAAATTATCAGACGCTCAGGACCTGCGCTGAAAAACTCGAAACCTTTTTCAGCATCAACAATCTCAATCTGCTCGTGCAGGGCGATGAAATGGACAGGTCGGCAATGCTGAAGGAATTCAGGCGGGACATAAACTCCGTGATTTTCGGCACCGCCAGTTTCTGGACCGGAGTGGATGTCCCCGGCGAAGCCCTCAGCAATGTCATCATCACCAAACTCCCCTTCGCCGTCCCAAGCCACCCTCTGATACAGGCAAGGTCTGAGCTTATTGAAAGAAAAGGGCTCAACTCCTTTGTTTACTACTCTCTTCCCGAAGCCATCCTGAAATTCCGCCAGGGAATAGGCCGTCTCATAAGGAGCAAAAACGATACAGGCATAATTGCCATCCTCGACAAACGCGTGATATCAAAACGTTACGGAAAGCAGTTCCTCGACTCTATCCCCCCCTGCCCTTCCGAAATCTGCTGAACAGCACTTATTTTTCTTCAAAAATAATATTTTTACCTATTGACATTTTGCCCAAAATGACTTATAATATTATTAGACTTTACCAGAGAAGGAATATGTAAATGACTGCCAATGTATGCATATATCAGAAAGTAAGCGCCGAGATAATCGCACTTATCTCCAAGGGCAAATTAGTAGCCGGAGATAAGGCCCCGTCGGTAAACGATATCCGCAAAAAATACAAGATAAGCCATATAACAGCATTGCGAGTGCTTCAGGAACTCGCCAAGGAGAATTATCTTGAATTCGTAATGGGCAAAGGATATTACGTAAAAGCCGAAAGCAATTCCAGAATTTCTAGAATAAAGGGGGTCATAGGATGCATTACCAGAACATTCAGGGAAACTACTATCCATGACAACTACTTCAACGAAATAAATCAGGGCATACAAAATCAGGCGATGCAGAAAAATTTTAATGTCCTGTATCCCGCCTGCAACCTACGTTTCAGGCCCATGAATGTAAGCGGAAGCAATCTCGCGGAAATCAGGAACGCCATTGAAAAAATGAAAGATACTGTTGACGGTTTCATTTTTGATGAACGTATACCGGATGATGTTATTTCTGAAATTATGGGCAGAATAAACAACCCGTTCGTAGTGGTAAACAGGACATCATCACTTCCGATAGACACAGTAACTGCCGACAATGCAGGGGGGGCAAAAGAGGCTGCCGGTTTCACTATAAAACTGGGATATGAACATTTCATTTTATTTAAGGATGAAAAAAGCGTATCAAACCATGATCTGCGTTTCACGTCTTTCCTCAGCACCTTAGTGGACAAGAACATCAGAAAAGAGAACATAGATATTATTGAAGGCATTTTTATTCAGCCCCTTGAAGTGACAATTTCAAAGCTGAAGAAAGCTTTGAAAAAAAACAGAAACCTGAAAAAGCTGATATTCGCCTTGAGCGACAATATAGCCAGACCTGTATCAGAAGTACTGATCAAAGAGGGATTGACACTTGGAGAGAACACCGGCCTGCTGGGCTTTGACGGAATGGACTGCGCAAGAATGAAAAAACCATTTCTAAGCACCGTCGAAATAAATCCGGCAAAAATCGGGGCACTCGCCGCTGATATATTGATAGACAGAATCAATAACTCGCACCTGGAAGCTCCGGGAAATCACGTCGTATCCGTAAATTTTTCAGCCGGGGAAACAATATGAAAAACAGCTTCAAGTTCACGCTTATCGAGCTCTTGATTGTAATAAGCATAATAGCTATTCTCGCCGGTATGCTGCTCCCTGCCCTCAAACAGGCACGAGAAAGTGTCAAACGCATCTCATGCGCAAACAATCTCAAACAGATAGGGATATGCACAGTCTCTTATATAAATGATAAAAACGACTTCTTTCCTGGATATATATCAGGAGGAGAGACATACTTTCAGGATATGGAACCTTACACAGGAATACGTCCATATGTAACACTCCCGAAACTCGCAGGCATTTACTGGTGCCCCAGTGACAGTATTCGCGTCTCATTTAAAACACCAACGAACAGCTATGGACAAAATTATTATATGACCTGGGCATATACAGGTTCACTGGCCGAAATGGCAAAACTCAGCAGAATAAACAACCCATCACTGAAAATATACAGATCAGATTCAATAAGGGAAACGACAGGAGGAACTGTAAGGTATTCCGTGAACACTTATCCATTTTCAGGAGATCCTTACGACCCCGACACAGGCGGTGTATCATTTCCTCATCTAAGCTGTTCCAATTGCCTCTTTGCCGATTTCCATGTGGAAACAAAAAAATTGTCCAACCTTTTCGGAACAGTAAAAAAATATACATGCAATGACTAAACAACTGATTAAAACGGTACAGGAAGAATATCTATGGCAAGTTTACTGAAACCACAATATTATATCGAAGGCTCTGGTTATGGAAAAATCGGTCTGGAAACTGAAATAGAATCTGAACTGCCGATTATAAGAAATGACATTGAAAAGTTGCGACTGAAGGACGAGACGGTTGAAACATTTAGACATGTACGTTTCCATAAAAGCATAGACAGGAAAAATAAAGAAGAAATATCAGGGATATTGGGACTTCATGAATTTGATCTCCTGAACGCTTATATAATCAGTATCGAAGAAGGTATTGATATTTATTCCGAATCGGAACAAGGCTTCTTTCATGCATGGCAAACCCTGAAACGTCTTACGGACAAGTGCAGGATACCGCGCTTTACCGGGTATGATAAAACATTAAATCATATCCGGGCTGTAAAAATGTATTTGCCCGGCATTAAGAAGATAAAGGAGTTCAAGGAGTTCATAGATTTGCTGGCCTCTTACAATTTCAATACAGTCATGCTGGAAGTCGGCGGGGCGATGGAATACAGGAAACACCCTGAAATTAACGAAGGCTGGATTGAATACTGCAAGTTCATGAATGAATACCCCGGCAAAGGCAGAAAACTTCAGGAGCAATACGATTGGCCTAAAAATTCGATACATTCTGAAAATGGCGGTGGAAATGTCCTTTCACAGGAAACAGTAAAATCGCTCGTGGAATACTGCCGCGAACGAATGTTCAATGTCATTCCCGAAGTTCCGACCCTGTCGCATTGTGATTATCTGTTATTGAAACATCCGGAACTTGCAGAACGCAGGGATGATCCTTTTCCGGATACCTACTGTCCTTCAAATCCTCACGTATATGAATTGGTTTTCGATGTACTTGAAGAAGTCATAAATGTTTTCGCGCCTGAAACAGTAAACATCGGGCATGATGAATATTACAGTATGCTCTTATGCGGGAAATGCCGTGATAAAAAAGCGCCGGAGCTTTATGCGGAAGATATATTAAAATTGCGTAATTACCTTGGCAAAAAAGGTATAAAAACCATGATATGGGGTGAAAAACTTCTCGATGCGCATACAAAAAACGGAACGCCAATCGGCGGGGCTAAATCTGATAAGGTTCCCGCGGTATATCCGGCAATTCACAAAATACCTGAAGATTTATTAATTGCCAATTGGTACTGGGTCTTACGGAGTTCAGATGAAACTTATCACCGGAACGGCCTTAACTTCGTGTATGGCAATTTCGAACCTCTGCGCTTTATGGACTGCCGTGAAAGAATGAAATCTCCAGCTGCCTCCGGCATAATCATAAGCAACTGGGGAACAACAGATTTCATCACACTTCAGCGTAACGGCATTTTATTTGATATTATCTATACAGCCTTTCTTTTCGGCAGACCCGCTCCAGACCAGAAAGATGAAATTGAAAACCTGGAAGATGTTTTTCAGGAACTCCAGAATCTGAGAACAGATAAATTTTCGGCAGGCAGAAATACGCGTTTCCGTTTTGTTCATACAGCAGATACAGCAAGAGACTATACCTTGTTTGTTGATGGTCATTTCGTTAACAGGGAAGCTTACATCATCGGCGAATACGATATAAAATACAATGATGGCAGTTCCTGCGTAATACCGGTAATCCAAGGCGAAAACATCTCCTGGCAAGGGATCAGCTGGGATAGAACGGAGTCAGCCGAATACGACAGTTATGACTTTGACCGGAGGCTTCCTGAAGTATCATATACGACAAGACCGTTCAGGAAAAATGGCATAACATGGTTTGAATTTTTTGCTAAAAATCCATTCCCGGAAAAAACCGTCACCTGTATTTCGATAAAGAGCCGCCCGGGGGCTGGTTCTATTATTTTAAAGTCTTTTGAAATTTTATAATATTAACAGGAGAAAAAAATGATAAAGTTCAAGATGACCGGAATTTTCCGGACAGCCGCGTTCGCAATAGTCTCAGCATGTATATATTCAGCCGGAGCCGCAACAGAGTTCTCTTCCGGAATACACAAATGCACCATCGACAAATCCAGAGAAATAACTCTGGTGAAAGACGGCCAGGGTCTCGCGGAAATAGTTATAGAGAAAAACTGTTCGCCGGTCGTAAAATTCGCGGCGGAAGAACTTAAAAGATTTCTGAAGGACGCAACAGGGGCGGAACTGAAAATAGTCAACACAAGGAACAATGTAATACCGGGAATAGTAATCGGAGAAACTAAACTGGCAAAAGACGCAGGGCTTGATCTCTCAAAACTGCCGAGGGATGGTTTCTATATAAAAAGCATAAACAATACTATCTTCATCACAGGCAAAGACGACCCTTCCGTCAATCCTGAAAAATTTGGCACACAATGGTTTGAAAGAGCGACGCTATTCGGCGTTTATGATTTTCTGGAAAGGTTTGCGGGAATAAGATTTTACTTTCCGGGAAAAGAGGGTACCGTTGTACCCGTCGTCGTTAAAACATTGTCCATACCTTCAGCCGACATAGTTGAGGCACCCGATTTCACATGCAGAAGCGCATATCCCGGTCTGGATAAAAGCATAGCTTATTACAATCAGGATGCCAACAAAGTCAGAAATTTGAATGTTTTGAGATTAAGAAGCCAGACAAAATATCTGCCGAATTGTCACAGCTTGAGCCGTTCAGGAATAGTAGAACGCTTCGCCGAAAAAAAAACTGAGTTCTTCGCAATCCTCCCAAACGGTAAAAGAGATAACGATCTTTCCCTTCCCGGTCATCACGGACACCTCTGTTATACAAATAAAGACCTCAAAAATGAAATCTATGAAGACGCCGCCGCGTTCCTCTCAGGAAAACCGGCAAGTTACCGGGGCATAAAGACAAAAAAAGGTTCAATCTGGGACCAGTCGGCTTTCCAGCCCGGATATTTCAATATAATGCCGCAGGACGGACATGGGCCTTCCAACTTCTGCAGATGTCCGGAGTGCTGGAAGTATTACGGGAATGACAAGGCCGGCGAACTGGTATGGACTTTTGTCTCGAATATAGCGGAACGCTTGAAGAAAAATGATATAAAAGGTTACGTCACGGCAATGGCTTACGGCCCTTACAGAGGAGTCCCTGAGCATAAAATACCCGACAATGTCCTTGTAATGCTGGCCGTAACAGGCCCCTGGCAGGATAAAGCCGCGGACATACAATCAAAGTTCGACCAGTTGATAAAAGACTGGGATAATAAAATAGCCCCGCATAAAGTATGGTTATGGAATTATGCCGGCAAATACGGTGAAAAAATGATACCCGGCATCCCAGCATCGACGCCCCGTTGTATTGCATCTTTCTACAAAAGAAACGCACCTTATATAACAGGCGCTTTTCTCGAATCGGAAACGGATTTCTATATTTTCAATTACCTGAACTATTACGTCTTCTTCAAGATGGCGTGGAATAATTCCACCGATGTGGAGAGACTCCTTAAAGAACATGACGAATTGATGTTCGGCCCTGCCGCCGGACAGATGGGGAAATTCTTTTCCCGAATAGAAGAACTCTGGACACAGCATATCATCGGCAAAATATATGAAACCCCGCTTGGTCCCAGAGCGGTAATACCGTCCGAAACAAAAATATTTACGGAAATATATTCGGAGAAAACTGTTTCGGAAATGAAAAAACTCTTTGAGGAAGCTCAGAAACTTACAGCAGGAAAGCCTGAGTACGCCGCGCGCGTAAATTTCATTAAGAAAAATTTCCTTGATGAGGTTATTAACGCGAGAAAGCGTTATTTCAACAAAAAACGCGAGATAGAAGATCTCGTCTTTGAAATCCTTCCCGCAAAAGAAAAGGATTTGCAAATAGACGGCAAAATTGATGAGGCTGCATGGACAAACGCACCCTCTGTTTTCATGGTTCCGTGGAATGCCGATAAAGCTATGGTCAAAACCAAAGTCTCCGGATTATGGGATGAAAAATATCTTTACCTTGCCATAGACTGCGAAGAACCGGAAACTTCAAAATTCTCAGCTGTTCAGAGAAAAAATGACGATGAATTAATCTGGCAGGATGCTTCCGTCGAAATATTTCTGAACTTCTCGGAAGACAGAAAAACCTATTACCAGCTGATAGTAAATCCATTCGGCTCGTTTTCCGACCAGCAGTTGCTAATCGACAATGAAGATAAGAAAACATGGGACTGGAAATGGAACTCCAATGCCATAGTAAAAACCCGCATCGAAGCAAATAAAGGATGGACAGCGGAAATGAAAATACCTCTTTCAAGTTTCAAGGATATAAAATTCGCGGATGGCAGCAGATTTACCGTAAATTTCACACGTTCGCGCAATCTGAAAAACGTTTCGAAAGAGGAAAACCAGTACTACACATGGAGCCCGTTCCTGAAAGTTGGTTTCCATGATCTGGAACGTTTCGGCACTCTCCAGTTCTCTCAAAAAAAAACTGAAGACGGATCAATAATAAAAAATGGAAACTTCAATGAATTGAAAAAAGACGGAACACCGCTAGACTGGAGTTTACCCAAAGATGCGGACGCCAAGAAGAAAATAACAATTGACAAATCGGTGTTCATTGACGGAGGGCAGAGTTTGCAAATAAAAAGTACCGCAAACGATGATTTATCCGTTACTCAATATCTGCCGGACTTGAAAGCAAATACGAAATACAGTCTGACTTTTTTCATAAAAACGGAAAAACTTGAAAGCAGTGAAAAAGGCGGAGCATTTGTAAATATATGGAGCGATAAAAATGAATGTTTCCCAATAAGTTACTATCAAGGAACTATCCCCTGGGGAAAGCAGGGATTTGAATTTACGACAGGGCCAAGTATAAACGAAAAGGTCAAAAGCTATATCCGGCTGAGAATAAGACATGCGGCGGGCATTGCATGGTTCGATGATGTAAGGCTCAGAGAGATAAAATAATTATTTGCGATGCTGTGGAATTTTGAAGAAGCTGAAAGCGTTTGCCGTAGTCAGTTCGGCAATCTGATCAAAATCTATTTTCAGCACGGAAGCTGCTTTAAGAGCAATTCCCTTTAGATATTTGGGATGGTTCTTTTTTCCTCTGTGAGGAATTGGGGCCAGGTAAGGAGCGTCTGTTTCCAGCAAAAGCCTTTTCTCCGGAATCATTTTGAGCACATCCCGGACGTTTTCGGCTTTCGGAAATGTTATTATACCTGTTATGCCGATGTAAGCTCCGAGTTCCAGAAATTTTTCGGCCCATTTTACAGACCCCGTAAAACAGTGTACGACAAAATGTCCTCCTCTGCCGGCAAAAGCCGAAAGAAGATTGTATGCCTGAAAATACGCTTCCTCCGAATCTTCCTTGTCACGGCAGTGAATTATAGCAGGAAGTTTGCATTCCAACGCGAAAGCGAGAAATTCGGCAAATACGTCAAGCTGTTTTTTCTTTTCAGAATGCTCATAATAATAATCCAGACCGATTTCGCCGACAGCCACAAGCTTTTCATCTTTTCTGAATTCAGCAAAACGCATGATATCGTCATTGAATTCGGAAGCCCCATGCGGATGCACGCCCGCGGCGAACCAGCAATTTTTATTCTGAGAGGCAAAATACTGCGCGTCAAGCGTTTCCTTGTATCCGCCGCCAGCCGCCAGCATATATTTGACGCCTTCAGCTTCGGCTTCGGCAAAATACTCGGAGGGCCCGTATTCCCTGTAATAATGAAAATGTGTATCAAATAAAATCATATATCCAATTCCATGAATTGAAGAACTCTCTAACTATACCACTCAACAGCCATTCTTCAAAGCTACGTTCTTAGTTGCCTCGCCCTGAATGGGAAAACTTGATATGATGGATTTTTCATTTATATTAGATAGTGGGGGATTTACAAAGATTTTACGGGACGGCCAATGAAGAAAAAAGCGCTTATTTCAAGTCTGAAGAAAATTTCAGAGCTTCTTGTACTTTCGGATATATCGGATGTACAGTCGCTCTCTAAATTACATTCCGCTTTTGAGGAAATGGAGACGGCAGCAGAAGAGGCATCCCTGGCAGGCATCGCGGAAGCGGCAAAAAAAGGCGCTTCGATTGTCGAAAAAACAGTCATGGGAGAACTTCAGGACGCCCAGAGCGCAATTGATGCGCTGAATAAGATGGTCTCACACCTTCAGATGTATTTTGAGGGAAAAGGCAATGCCGAACTACAGATACCCGATGAATTGAAAATATATATCAACGGCACAGAAAAAGCTTCTGCCACTCAGGAAAAACAAGCTGAAGATAAAAAGCCGGAACCATTGCAGGACACTGAAAACGATCTTATTTGCGCAAGCACGGCGGCGGCTATCACCTCAGACCCCGAACTTGTCGCCGATTTCATAAATGAATCCACAGAACACCTTGAAGTCTGCAATGAACATCTCCTTACAATAGAAGCTTCACCGGAAGACGAGGACGCGTTGAATGCCATTTTCAGGGCTTTTCATACAATAAAGGGCGTATCAAGTTTTCTGAACCTTAACGAAATAAGAAAACTGGCGCATCAGTCAGAAAACCTTTTTGACAAAGCCAGATCAGGACAGCTCACAATGACTGGAGAACCCATGGATATCACTTTTGAATCTGTGGACACTATGAAGCTGATGATTGAAGACTTGAGAAAATCCTTGAAATCCCGCAAGCCGGAATCAAACATAAAAGGACTCGGCAAACTCTTCTCTCGCCTCGAAAATATTCTTGTAGAGTTGAACAAGGAAAAATCCTTGAAAGAAGAACACAGGAACAAGATTAAAGCTCCTCCAACAGGCACAGAGGAAAATACCGTTCCAAACCATGAACTGGTTATGGCGGAACTTCCGCAATACCTTGATGAAATGAAAGAGCATATGGATTTAACTGAAGCAAATCTGCTGAAGATAGAAGGCAACCCGCTTGATACCGACACGTTAAACTCTCTCTTCAGAAGTTTTCATACCATAAAAGGCAGCTCGAGTTTTCTGGGTTTGAAACAAATAGAAGAACTGGCACACAGCGCCGAAACATTTCTTGACAGCGCCAGAAACGGAACGTTGACTCTCAAGGGAGAGCCGATGGATATTATTTTCCATGTTCTTGACGCCTTCAGAAAAATCCATGAAACTCTGACGAGTGCGTTGCTCAGGCGAGACACAAGTTTTTCTATGCCGGCATTTCCAGGCCTCCTTGTCAGGTTACATGAACATTCATCCGCTCCAGTAAAAGGCAATTACAGAAAAGCAGTGACGATTAAAACTGAAAAAGCATCCACGGCATCCCCAGGCATCAAAAAAGAAATTTCCGAAGCCCCTCCCGTAACACAAAAAGCCGTTCTGAGAGATATAGTGAAAGTCGATTCCGAACGTCTGGATAAATTGCTGGACACGATAGGCGAACTGGTAATAGCGGAAGCAATGGTAACCCAATCGCCGGAGCTCAGAAAGTTCTGTTCCCCTGCCCTTCTCCAGACCCTGGGACACCTCAATAAAATAACGAGAGAGCTTCAATCCATGGGAACATATCTCCGGATGGTCCCTGTTTATGCAACATTTCAGAAGATGGCCCGACTTGTAAGAGACCTCGCGAAAAAAATCGGAAAAGATATCGAATTTACAATGAGCGGGGAAGACACCGAACTGGATAAAACAGTAGTCGACAGGATAGGCGATCCACTCGTGCACATGGTCAGAAACGCCGTTGATCACGGCATAGAAGCAGATCCGGAACAGAGAATAAAAGCGGGAAAAGCGGCAAAAGGAAAAGTTTCTCTCAAGGCTTACCATAAAGGGGGAAATATCTATATTGAAGTTTCGGATGATGGAAAAGGTCTGAACAGGGAAGCTATTTTAAAGAAAGCTGTTGAAAAAGGCATAGTCGGCATTGACGTTCAAATGGAAGACAGGGATGTTTTAGCATTGATATTCGCTCCCGGCTTTTCAACGGCGGAAAAAATAACGGAAGTCTCCGGACGCGGCGTGGGCATGGACGTTGTAAAGCGCAATATAGAGGAATTAAGAGGGACAGTGGAAATTCAGTCCGAATACGGAAAGGGCTCAACTTTCACAATAAGACTCCCGCTCACTCTCGCGATTATCGACGGAATGATCATAGCTGTCGGAACAGAACGTTACATAATACCAACCCTTTCAATTGTAATGTCCATAAACCTGAACAGAAAAGAGATAAGGACTGTACAGAACAGGGGGGAAGTGATTTCACTTCAAGGGGAGCTGATACCTCTTTTTCATCTGGACAGGATATTTGAAATACCGCAGACTGAAAAATGTTCCGATGAAATACTGGTGGTAATAGTGGAAGAGGCAGGTCTTAAAACAGGGATAGCTGTTGACAGGCTCATAGGGCAGCAGCAGATTGTAATCAAGAATTTGGGAGATTACCTGAAAGGCATGCAGGGACTCTCGGGCGGGGCCATAATGCCGGATGGCAATGTGGGACTTATCCTTGATGTAGGCGGATTAGTAAAACTTGCCAACTCATAACATTTTTAAACGAGGCAGTCGCAATGACAGAAACAGTTATTCAGAAAAACATTTCAAAAGCGGTGGCGCCGGCCGGGAAATATCTGGGTTTCCGTCTGGCTGATGAAATATACGCACTGGAAATACTCAGAGTTCAGGAAATAATCAGTCTGATAAATATTACGAGAGTTCCGCGCGTCCCGGATTTTGTAGCGGGAGTCATAAACCTCCGCGGCAAAGTTATTCCCGTCATGAACATGCGCCTGAAGCTCGGCTTCATGAAAGTCGAATACACAGAGAAAACCTGTATAATAGTAGTGGAGATATTCCGTGACGGATATTCCGTCAGCATCGGTATAATAGTTGATGAAGTTTCGGAAGTAATAACCCTTGGACCTGAAAACATCGCGGAAACACCCTCTCTCGGCGCTTCAGTAAATACTGAATATCTGATGGGAATAGGAAAATCAGAAGGGCGGATAGTCATGCTTCTGGACATTGACAGAATATTTTCAAAAGACCTTTTGGGGATTGATGAAAATCATCCGGACAGAGAACTCTGATGCTTCTTTTTTTATATCACATTTTTTTCAGGTGACGCCGTGGAACTTTCCGTTTTCAATGAATTAAGGAAACTTGTTTACAAGCAAAGCGGAATCGCCCTTTCCGAAAAGAAACTTGTTCTCATGAAAGCCCGGATAAATAAAAGACTCAGGACACTCGGCATAAGCTCTTACAGAAAATACCTTGAGATTCTGAAAGCCGACAAAAGTGAAAATGAAATGATGAATTTTCTGGATGTCATATCAACGAATACGACCTCCTTTTTCAGGGAACAGCTGCACTTTGAGATATTTTCAGAATTTCTCAAAGAAGCTTTACGGCACGGACAAAAACGTTTCCGCGTATGGTGCGCCGCCGCGTCTTCGGGAGAGGAACCGTACACGCTCGCTATGACGATCGAAGAAGCGATAAATTCATGGGCAGGCCCGCGTCCTGATTTCAGGATTCTTGCGACGGACATATCCATGCGGATGCTGCTTAAAGCCAGGGAGGGCATCTATACCTCCGAAACCGCAAAACACATACCGCTGAAACTGCTTGAGCGCTACTTCGAAAAGTTTGAAGATAAAGGAAAGACCAACTATAAAGCCCTGCATGATATAAGAAAGCTTATTCTTTTCAAACGCCTTAACCTGGCGGAGGCCCCTTATCCGATGAAAGGCCCAATGGATATCATTTTCTGCCGCAATGTCATGATATACTTCGACAAGCCAATGAGAAAAAAAGTTCTCACTGAAGCATACAGGCTTCTTAAACATGGAGGACTGCTCATGGTGGGACATGCCGAAAGCCTTGCCGGTTCCGGGGCTGGATTTAAATCTCTAAGACCTTCTGTTTACGTTAAAGATTAGCCTGAGAATAATTTTTCGCATTATATCAAATAATCGTTTCCCAAAAAGAAGACTAATATTATATTAAAAAGTAAAGCTTGGAAAAAGAAAGTATTTAAATATGTTTGAAAGCCTGTTCCTGTTTATAAATCGCGGTATATGGGGAATGAGCCTTGACAGATTGCCTCTCTGGAAACGCCTCTCTCTCAGGCTTCTGAGAATACTGTTTCTTTCCGCCGAGAAATTCAGGGAAGACAAATGCAAGCTGAGGGCGTCAGCTCTTACGTTTTATTCACTTCTTTCCCTTGTTCCGGTTGCGGCAATGCTCTTCGGAATAGCCAAAGGGTTTGGGATGGATGCCGTGCTGAAAGCACTGTTTCTGGAGAAATTTTCTGATCACCGGGAGATCATAGAACTGATAATCAGTTTTGCCGACAAACTGCTTCTCAATACGGCCGGTGAAATGATTGCCGGGATCGGCGTGGCCATGCTCATCTGGACAGTCATAATGGTATTGAGCAATATAGAAATGTCCTTCAATGATATATGGGAAATCAAGAAATCGCGTTCCATCTTCAGAAAATTCAGCGATTATCTCTCCATTATCCTTATATGTCCTCTGCTGGTGATAATGTCGAGCAGCCTGACTGTGTATATAGCAACAAACCTCAAAGCGGCGAGCGATAGAATTGATCTGATAAAGGGCAGTTTTCTTATTTTTCTGATAATAAAAGCAATGCCTTATATAATGATATGGTTGATGTTCACTTTCATTTACATATTCATGCCGAATACCCGGATCAAGCGAACGTCCGCCCTTGCAGGGGGCCTGATTGCCGGCACACTTTTTCAGGTACTTCAAGGCGTTTATATAGTGTTTCAGCTGGCCCTCTCAAAATATAACATCATATACGGCAGTTTTTCCGCCCTGCCGCTCTTCATGATATGGCTTCACATGAGCTGGCTCATTGTCCTTTTCGGCGCTGAAATAGCCTATGCCCATCAATATTCCGCCTATCTGGACTTCGGCCTTCGCGGAAAAAACATAAGCTATTCGTTCCGCAAGCTTCTTATGCTGCTTGTGATGAATCTGACCGCGAAGAATTTAAGCGAAGGCCGCGCCCCTCTCAGCGAAGACGGCATCTCAAGAAAACTGGGGATGCCGCGCCAGCTTCTTAAAAATATTCTGAACACGCTCACAGATGCCGGACTTCTGGCGGAGATACCGTGCAAAAACAGTCCGCGTTCCTGTTTCATTCCCGCAACTGATATAGGCGTATTGAAAATATCCAACGTAATTGACGCTCTCGAAAAACAGGGTGACGCAGATATTGCCATCCCTCATAATGAAACTTACGAAAAGTTGTCAAAATGCATGGACGGACTCAGAAAAAGCATGAAGAAATCTTCGTCTAACATGCTCCTGAAAGATATTTAAGATAAGGAATTTCAGAGATGGACATTTACAACAATACACTCGCGACGGAAGACCGGAAGAAGCTCCAGGAACTTCTATCACGGATTGAAAAGTATGAAAAATCATTTGTAGGATATCCGTGCAATCTGTTTTTTGACTACAGTGAGCTGTTTCCGTTTATGGGACACAGCATCAATAATGTAGGGGACCCCTTCAATACCAGCAACTATAAAATGAACACCCTTGAGTTTGAACGTGAAGTAGTCCGCTTCTTCGCCGGGCTTGCGGAACTGCCGGAAGACGAGATGTGGGGCTATGTAACAAACGGAGGAACTGAAGGCAACCTTTACGGGCTTTTTCTTGCGCGTGAAACTTTGCCTGGCGCTCTTGTTTACTATTCTGAAGATACCCATTACAGCGTTGGAAAAGCCCTCCGCCTCCTGAATATGCGAAGCATCATGATACGCCATCAGGAAAGTGGTGAAATGGATTATGAAGATCTCCGGGCATCTCTCAGCATACACAGAGACGCGCCGGCAATCGTCTTCGCCACTGTCGGCACCACCATGACCGGCGCAGTTGACAATATTTCAAAAATTCACAGTCTCCTTGATGAGATGCTTATAGAAAAACACTATATACATGTAGACGCCGCACTCAGCGGAATGATTATGCCCTTTGTCGAAGAACCTCAGCCGTGGAACTTCAAAAGCGGCATTGACAGCATAGCGATAAGCGGACACAAATTCATCGGCTCACCCATGCCGTGCGGCGTTGTCCTCGCGAAAAAACACAACATGGAAAGGGTCGCCAGAGCAATTGAATATGTAGGGGCCCTTGACACAACACTCTCAGGTTCGAGGAACGGCCTAACCCCGCTCTTTCTCTGGTACGGCATCAAGAGACACGGGATGGACGGATTTAAACGCATGGTTGACTATTGTATGAAAACAGCAGAATACGCCGTGAAAAAATTTAACGACAATGGAATAAAGGCATGGCGCAATAAAAACGGAAATACGCTTGTCTTCCCGAAACCGTCACAGGCGGTACTCTCCCGATGGCAGATAGCTGTCTATAAAAAAATCGGGCATGTTATAATAATGCCGCACATTACCGAAGCCCAGATAGACTGCCTTGTCAATGATATCGTAAACAACCCGAATTAAAAAAATGGAGGACCCGCTATGAAATCTATTAGCATAATTTCTGACGACAGGCCGGGAGTTATCGCGGAAATATGCGAACTGCTGGCGGCTAAAAATGTAAACATTGAAACTATTGACGCTGAAACTCATCAGAACCATGGCATCATAATCCTTACTGTTGATAAATACGACGAGGCCTTGAACGCTTTGAGAAACAGCTCATTTCAAGCCGTCTCTGAAGATGTCATACTCATACGCCTTGAGGACAGGCCCGGAGCTTTGGCGCAAATAGCAAAACGTTTCAAGGACGCGGATATAAATCTGAAAAGTCTTCGCATAATGAAACGGGACGGGAGCAATTCAATAGTCGCCCTCTCGCCCGACAAATTAGGCAAGGCACTTGAACTTGTACACGATATTCAGATAAAATAAAAGGCATTGACATGAAACTCGCGAAATTCAAAATTGATGTAACGCCTCCCGATGAATGCGCCATAGGTTTCGGACTCGGTAGAAAAACAGACGGATGCAGAGACCCGCTCTGGTTCAGAGGAATAATTCTTGATGACAACGGCAAGAAATTGCTGATTGCCTCCATAGATTATTGCGGTCTTATGAACAGGGCCCATGACGAACTGGTATCCATGCTGGCGAATGCCGTCAACACCTGGACTGAACTTATCATAATTCACTGCATACACCAGCACGACGCCCCTCTGGTCAATCTGGAAATAAACGATATATTGGACGTGGAAACTTTTTCCTCCGAATGGTGGCGGAAACTCTGTTCGGAATGCGCGGCGGCGGCGAAAAAAGCGCTCAAACATACGCGAGAGGTCAAGTATACCGGCTACGCCGAACGCAGATTGCACGGATACGCCTCAAACAGAAGAGTAATGAATGAAGACGGTAGTTTCAAAGGCACCCGTTACAGCAGATGCGCCGATGAGAAATTGAAAAAAATGCCGGTCGGCACAATAGATCCTTTTCTGAGGACGGCGGCCTTTCTCGATGAGGAAGAAAATATTCTCGCGTCCATGAGTTTTTACGCGACACACCCGCAGGTGGCGAACGGGCGCAATCTTTTCAGCGCCGACGCGCCGGGCGAGGCAATGCGCCTGCTTGAAATCGAGTTTTCTGAAACTTTTCCATGTTTTTTCACCGGCGCGGGAGGCAATGTTACGGCGGGAAAGTATGCGTCTCCTGACGATTTGGAAGGCAACCTCATCCGCTTCGGAAAAATACTCTCCGACGGAATAAGCGGAAATCTGAAAACCCTGCAAAAAGAGGAATGCCGGAGTTTTGACATCATCTCCGAAACTTTTGACTTTCCGCGTAAGGCGGTAAAAAAACTCAGGGCCCGTGATGTTTTAGCGAATGAAAATGAAAAACTCTGCAGGGCCGTTTTGCAATCATGCGATGGATACAAAGAAAATTCCACTTACCGTGCCCGCATGTTCCGTTGCGGAAACCTGAAGATAGTTTTCCTGCCGGGCGAACCTTTTGTGGAATACCAACTTTACCTGCAATCGCTTCTTCCTGATGAATTCATCGCGCTGGCTGGAAACTGTTCCGACAATTTTCTTTATCTGCCATTGGCAAAAAGTTTTGATGAAGGCGGCTACGAGCCGCGTTATTACTGCTGGTGCACGCTGGAAATAGAAAAAAAACTTAAGAATACTTTAAAAAAACTCACGGGAAACTGAACAATGGATTACGACTGCATAATCATAGGGGCCGGATTTTCAGGACTTGCCGCGGGAGTAAGGCTTGCGCATTTCGGGAAAAAAGTCTGCATCTGCGAGCGCCATTCCAAAACGGGCGGCCTCAACTCTTATTATAACAGGTCTTCACACGAGCTTGAAACAGGACTCCACGCCATGACTAATTTCGTAGCGCCCGACGCTCCAAACTCAAGCCATCTGCTGAAACTTCTCCGTCAGCTCAGAATCCCTTATGACACATTCATGCTGAGAGAACAGAATTATTCATCAATACGCTTCCCCGGCAAAACACTCCGCTTCACTAACCGTTTTGAGGATTTCGAAGCTTCCATCGCGGACGCCTTTCCGGCGGAAATAGATAAATTCCGTAAATTCAACAGCATGATAAAAGGCTATGAGGATTTCAGCTTTTCCGCAAACTACATTTCCGCAAAATCAATTATCCGAAGATATATCGGAGATGAACGTCTGCTAAACATGCTCCTGTGTCCGGTAATGTTTTACGGAAGCGCCACCGAAGACGATATAGATATGGCACAGTTCGCGGTACTTTTCAAAAGCGTATTTCATCAGGGCCTTTGCAGGCCGGCGGAAAAAGGAGTCAGACTGCTTCTGGACATACTGAAAGACCGTTTTCTGAATTCGGGAGGAGAACTGAAGCTCAATTGCGGTATTTCAAGACTGAATTGCGCGGATGGAAAAATCATCTCCGTGGAAACTGACAAGGGAGAAAAACTGAACGCCGCCAATATACTTTCTTCTGCGGGACACATCGAAACTCTCCGTCTCTGTTCCGATGCTCCGGCAGACATTGACAAAATAGCTCAAGGACAGATATCATTCGTCGAGTCAATCGCCGTAACAGGGGATTGCACTGAAAAACCGTCAGATAATCAAACCATCATTTATTACAGCGATTCCGAAGATTTCAAATTCCGAAAACCGGACACGCTTATAGATAAATCGAGCGGACTGATATGCTTTCCTCAGAACTTCAAATTCAAAGCGGAAGACAATAAACCTGAATTCTCCATAAGGATATCCGTCCCTTCAAACTATGAGTTATGGAATAAAACCCCTGTAAACGAATACAGGAAAACCAAGGCGGCTGCCTGCTCTGAAATACTCAGAAAAGCTGAAGAACTGACCGGGATGAAAGATATAGAGAAAAACGCTATCCTGACGGATACAATCACTCCTAAAACAATATACAGATATTCCGGGCACCTTAACGGCGCGATTTACGGATGCCCTGACAAAATAAAGAACGGCAAAACACCGTTCGGCAATCTTTTTCTCTGCGGCACAGACCAAGGACTTCTCGGAATAACCGGGGCTATGCTGAGTGGTATTTCAATCGCCAACATTTACCTTCTGAAGTAAACGGGGCATCTTTCAGGGCGCGGCTTAATACTATTAGCCGGAACGGATTCGCGTTGTCGAATCCGTACTATTGTCAGCCAGTACGTTTAAAGCGGAACTGTCGTTGATAAAGTATGTCCTGAAGATATCTGCGCCCATCGATAACTGCGATTACATAAATAATTTTTTTCTGTAAAGAATAGATTATACGGTAGGGTTTATAATGAATTTCCCGGTAGTCAAAAATTCCAACCCGTTCAAGTTCCGGCGGGAAGTGGCCTTTATCGGGCAGAACGCTCAGTTTTTGTATTGCTTCTTCCAGTCTGTTTTTGATTTTGTCCGCAATGGAAATGGAATCGTTCAGGGCAATGTATTTCCATATTTCCACTATATCAGCAGCAGCGCTGTCAGTCAAAAATACTGAATGTTTCATTTTCGCATTGTCTTTTTAAGCGCATCAATTCTTGAATTGATTGATTTAAAGGCTTCTGCAGCGGGTTTGAATTTCTTCTTTCGGATTTCGTCCGTTCCAATAGCCGCAAGCTTCAGCATTGCCAGGGAATCCTGAAGCATTTCATATTCCGGCAACCCCATCATAATAGCTTTCGCTTCGCCATTCTGCGTAATTATAACGGGTTTGCGGGATTTCGAAATATCCCTGACGATTTCAGCGGCATGGCTTTTGATATAGCTTATAGGCTTGACGGTTTCCGAAAGTTGCATTACAGTCTCCTTGGCGACTAAATATGGACTTTATTTAGTCCTATTATAGCCGCATAGCCACAAAAAGCAATGCAGGGAGAGAAGCAATCCGTAAGTTTTTGTGATATCCGCCTGAATTTCAGGTATCGGACTATAAGGTGTATTTATCGAAAAGCCTTTTGAGGTTCACGTCAGCGTGGTAATTGCTGAGAATGCAGTAAACGTTCCGTTTGACTTCCATGTCGTCAGGGTAAGTCTCGGAATGACGTCTTTCGCCTTCATACCATTTTTCATCATCAATAATCTTCATAAGGTCAATATTCAAATTAGCCTTATTTTCCATTTTCTGTTCATTCAACATTTTTTTCCATCCAAATTGTACATAATAAATAAATTAAACTGCAAAAAAGCAGTTTTCAAGCCGCAGAATGCAATGAAACAAGAAACCTTGACATTGGTGATTGGGGTTCAGATTCTCATACCGAATTTCTTCATCTTGCGGTAAAGGGTGCTTCTGCCGATGTTCAATATCTTCGCAGCTTCACTGAGGTTTCCATTAGCCATTCTGACAGCTTTATGATACAACGCCTTTTCACTATTTTCAAGTCCCTGTCGTTCCTGAAGCAGCGGATCATGGAGCTGAACCTCTGGCGGCTCCCTGTAAAGAAGGGACATCCGGAGCTGCCCGGGGAGGTCTTTTAAAGTGATGATATCCTCGCCCGTATTAAGCATTACCGCGAATTCTATGGAGTTCCTCAATTCACGTATATTTCCCGGCCAGGAATAAGTTTTAAATTTTTCCATTATTTTTTCATCAATGCCTTTTACTTTCTTTCCCATTGCCTCGTTGAAGTACTCGATGAAATGATTTACGAGCTCCGGTATGTCTTCTATGCATTCGGAAAGCGGAGGGAGCTTGATGGTCGAAACATTTATGCGGTAGTAGAGGTCTTCCCTGAACTCCCCCTTTTCAATGAGGGATTGAATGTCCTTGTTAGTGGCGGCGATAATTCTGATGTTGACGGGGATTTCCCTGCTGGAGCCGACACGCGTTATGGTGCGCTCCTCAAGGAGACGCAGAAGCTTGGCCTGGAGTTCAATAGGCATGTCACCGATTTCATCCAGAAAAACAGTCCCCTTGTCGGCGGCTTCGAGTTTGCCGATATTTCCTCCTTTGCTGGCCCCGGTGAAAGCGCCGGAGGCGTAGCCGAAAAGTTCACTCTCCGCAATTTCTCTGGGAATGGCGGCACAGTTTATGGCCAGAAATGGAAAGTTTTTGCGGGGACTGGCGTTGTGAATACTCTGGGCAAACATTTCCTTGCCCGTACCGCTGGGGCCAAAAAGGAGGACGTTTACGGAAGTTCCGGCAACTCTTTGGGCAAGGTCTCTGGACATTGTGATTCCCGCTGTTTTGCCCATGATGTCCCTGAAGGTGTATTTCGCCTCTTTGGCAACGGAATTTTTCTGACTGGCCCTTTCACTTTTTTCATGGAAAACAAAAATAGCGCCCAGGAATTCGTCTGTTTCGCTGAATATCGGTATTTTGTCATAAATAACTCTCAAATCTTTTGAGGAAGACCTTATCTCCATTTCTTTGCCTTCACTGGCAATGGCGCTTTGGGCAATCTCCTTGATAGGCGGATTGAAAACAGCCAATTTATCGAGGCTCTTCTCGTCGATATTGCTTTTGTGAATGCCAAACATGTTCATGGCGGCGGGATTGAGTTGCCGTATATACCCCGTGCGGGTAACCATGACAATGGGTTTAAGATCATCGCTGAAAAGACGCGCAAACTGTTTCTTTACGCCTTTATAGAGATCCTTGAAGCGAGTTATGCGCATTTCCCTGTCCAGAAGCTGTATCATCATCAGAATCACTGAGCGCAGAAAGAATACGTCCGTTTCGGGATAGAGTCCAATCAGGGCTATGTAACCGCGAAGAGTACCGTCGACATCATAATAAGGAGCGGCGGCGCCGGAGAGAATATGGAATTTTTTAAGGTAATGCTCGGCCCCGGTACAGATAGTGGGAAGATTGTTTTCCATGGACAGGGAAACGGCATTTGTCCCGGAATACTTTTCTGACATTATGAGGGGGATATCTATAGAGAGCGATACAAGGGTCTCCCTCATCTGCTGGTTGAAAGAGCCAGTTTCGATGATTTCACCCGATGGATTGCAGAAAACCCATGCGGTTTTCGACGCGCACGCGCCTTTGAACGTTTTTTCTATTACAGCCCTGATGATATTGAGGGGGGAGCTTTCCTGGAGCTGTTCGGGGGAGCTTTTCTGATTGTCTCCGCGCGGTTCTCCGCACGCGTCGGGCAAATAAGACTTAGAGCGTTCCCAACTGTTCAGGACAGATTCCCTGATTATCGGTTTTTTACCCTCTTTGACAAATGAAAACCAATCTTTAGCGGTAGCAAAACTCATAGATGAAATTCTCCTCCGGATGTTTTACTGGTTCAATCCTAAAAGGCATACGATAATCCGGTCCCTGCCTGTGATAATCATTACTTCCGCGCTGGAACCCAGCTTGAGATTATATGGTTCATCCGTGACAAGTATCTCGACCGGGTAATAGTGAGTACCGTCTTTTTTAACAGGAAGCTCGCTCACCTGAATTACCTTGCCCCCGAAAAAGCCGAAATTGAAATGATTGTAAAGCGAACTAGTTATTCTGACTTTCTGCCCCTGATGTATCTTGTAAACCTGACGCTCATTTACGTAGGCAATATATTTTTTCTGCTTGACTGTTGACATCCGGGCTATTACATCGCCCTTCTCTACATATCTGCCGGGACGGAATGGAAGATGGGTTACAACTCCGGATTCCGGAGCTATTACGCTGTAATCGCTCAGATACTTGTCCGTAAGTTCAAGCTGTTTTTTCTTATTCTCAAGTTTCACTTCAAGAAGTTTCAGTTCATTCTGCGCCTGCTCGATTATTTTTTCCTTTAATCCCTGCCCGACTTTGGCATGATCTTCCTCGGCCTTTTGCAGTGCCGCTTTGTTGTGTATATGTTCAAGTTCGATTTTTTCGAATTCAGTTCTGGATATCACTGTCTTGTCGTAAAGCTTCTTGTATATAGGCAGTTTCTGTTCGCTTTTTTCAAATTTTTTTCTGCATTCCTCCAAGTCAGTTTCCACGTACCTGTACTCTTTTGGAAGAGGATCGTTTTTCAGGATGGAAAAGGAGTTTTTCTTTACTGATATTTCAGCGTCCAGCTCGGCTATTTCATTTTTGAGAAGGACTATCTTGTCCTGAAGCGCCTTTGAGTCGAGTTTTATGATTTCCTCGCCTTTTTTCACGGTGTCGCCTTCGTCCTTGCATATCCTGACGATAGAACTGGCAACCATGCTTCTAAGTTCATAATCATTAAAACCCGCAAGCTCGCCTTTTGCGTAAACCGTTTCTTCCATCTTGAAAAGAAACAATATCAGCATCCCGATGACAAGACAGAGGGCTATAACTGAAATCAGTATCCTGAATATTTTAAGCTTGCCGTGTATGCCGTCATTCTTTCTCATATTTCAACCTATTTTCATTTAGTGCCAGAAACACAATTCCCGCAAATTTAAAAAACATGGAACAGTGTTCTGGCATAATAGAACTCATGAAAGGAAATTATGCAATAGAGAGCTGTGCGCGTTTTCTGCCAAGACGCTCATCTTCCTGCGTCGTGTACATTTCCCTGTATATGCCATCCTGGGAAATAAGCGTACTGTGATTGCCCAGCTGTTTTATCTCGCCATCCTTCATGACAACAATCAGGTCGGCGTTTTTCACAGTGGAAAGTCTATGTGCTATTATCACGGTAGTCCTGTCACGCATGAGATTGTCAAGCGCGTCCTGAACGAGATATTCGGAAACAGTGTCAAGCGCGGAAGTAGCCTCATCAAGAATAAGTATGCGCGGGTCCTTGAGGATTGCCCTGGCAATAGCTATTCTCTGCTTCTGTCCGCCAGAAATCATCGTGCCGTTTTCGCCTATTTCCGTCTGATAGCCCTTTTCCAGGCCGTTCACGAATTCCTCGACATTCGCCATCTTTGCGGCACGGTAAATGTCCACCTTCTCGGCATCTCTTCTGGCATAAGCTATATTCTCCTCAATCGAACCGCTGAAGAGGAACGGTTCCTGAAGAACAACGCCGATTTTGCTTCTGTAAGACTCTATACCGAGCTTTCTGATATCATTGCCGTCAACCGTAATGGAACCGTTGTTGATATCATAGAAGCGCAATATCAGGTTTGCTATGGTGGATTTGCCGGAACCGCTGGGCCCGACAAGAGCGATTTTCTGTCCGGGGTTTATCCTGAGGGAAAAGTTTTTGACAACAGGCTTCCCATTATAGGCAAACGAAACGTCATTGAACTCAATGCGGCCTTTTATGTCATCTACTGTAATCGGGTCTTCGGCTTCCTTGATTTCAGGAATAGTGTCAAGCAGGGTAGCTATTCTGTCTGCGCCTACAAGCCCGTTTGAGATTACCGTTGAAAGTCCGCTCAACTGAATGATAGGGTTGAGCATCATGCCCAGGTAAGTGTAGAAGGCGACAAATTCGCCTATTGTCATATTTCCGTGCGCTACCATTACCCCGCCAGTCCCGAGAACTATTACTGTGCTCAGAATACTTATGCCGTCCGCTATTATCCAGCAGTAAACGCTCTTCATCAGCACACTTATCGTCAAATCCAGCGCCGGCCTCAGTTGCGATACGAAATTCCTGTTTTCCGTACGTTCCTTTGAAAACGATTTTACAACCTTCACCCCATTTATGGTTTCAGCCAGATTGGCGGATATTTCCGACATCTTTTCACTAAGATTCCTGTTATCCTGAGTTATATGCTTCTTGAAATAAGCGAAATTGAGGAATTGGAGCGGCAGGAGAAATAAACATATAAGAGCAAGCTTCGGATTCATAAGAAAAAGCCCGATTGTAATAAAGAATATAACAAAGGAGTTTACTGTCATTGTCACGAGACAGGAAAAAATCATCTGCTCCAGGCGCGCGACGTCCGTTATTATATTTGATATGAGTTTTCCCGTCCGGTATTCCTGATAGAAACGCAAAGAGAGGTTCTGGAGGTGCTTGAAGAGTTCTTTCCGCACGTCGAACATCATCCTTTGTGATATGTAATAGATAAGGTAGTGGCTCATGTAGAAAAATATTTCGCGTACCGCGTATATAATGATTATCGCGCCGAGTATCCCGAAAAGCAATCCCATATCGGCCGCCCCCAGGGCCCTGTCTATGATTATCTTCAGCATCCAGGGCATTACCAGCCCGAGACAGGCAAATACCGTTATACTGACTACACCGCCGACCAGAAGTACTTTATATGGTCTCAGAAGCTTAAAGAGCCGGACTATTTTCATATTCATATCCTTATGAATTATTTTATAATTAAAAACATTATGGTAATTTTATATAGCACATGACATGCCAAACTCACACAACTTATCACAACACCCTAATTATCAACACACAAGAACATAACAGCCTCAAAAACGCCTTTTCCAAAACAAGGAAAATATGTATCGACTGCGATACACTTGAAATGGCACACTGCATCATTTCAACAAAAACACTTTATTATAAACACATTACAAGAGTGTATCATCATAAAAACAATGTCTCAGCAATGAGACACAGCATCTTTTTAAACAAAAACCGTACTTCTCTTAGATGAATATTCGCTTTATTAGTTCCCGAGCTTGCGCGGACGCGCTATTGGGAACTGTCAGAGCTTTCTTCGGCGTTGTCGGCATTTTCAATAGCCGTCACATCTGCCATCATATTTGAAATCCAGTTTGCCTGATTGACGTTTTCCGTATCATCAACATTCTTCGGCGGCTCGACGGTAACCGCGTTAACTATATTTTCATTGAACTGAGTGTCTTCCACTTGCTCCTGCTGCGGGGTTTGCGCGGTCATTGACTGTGTGGAAGCCCAATTTATCCCATAAGGATTTGCGGATGCGCCGTTGCCTTCAGGCGGAGCGACTGTAACCGCGTCAATGATATTCTCGTTATACTGAGCGTCCTGCGTTTCTTCCTGCTGGACCGTCTGGGCGCTTGTCAGCGAAGCTGTCCCCGTCTGGCCAATCTCAGCGTTCTGCAACTGCTTATTTTCAGATGAGACAGCGGTTTGCTCTTCAGAATTTACATCTTCTACCGAGGATGTATTGACCGTCTGCCGGGCCTTTCTTATGCTTTCACTTATCAGAGAAATTGAGGCAAGCATATTCGCGACGGTACTGTTTTGCAGATTTGCGCTTTGAACTTCCAACGCGTAAAACATGCGATTATCCAGCGCGGCGACTGTATTCTCATAAGCCGTCCGATTGTAAGAAACGCTTTCGTATTCAGTACCGTTTGAAATGTTATTGCTGTCTGAAACAGGGTCAACGCTTCCCGTTGTATCATCAGTCCCGTCCGCAGTACTTGCCAGATAAGAAGTTACCGCCTTACTCAGGTTCAGTGAATAACTCGCGCTTGTCGCTGTAGAATCGTCATTGACCTCGTTAATAATTTCAGACGGAAAAGAAACCGCCTGTTTAAAGCTGGCGATGTATTTATCTGAGGGACGCGCGTAAAAAGTATTTACGAGTAGCTCATTATCCGGCTGTTCGTAAACAGTCGTTGAATAAATGTTTGATGGTCCTTTAATATACATTTTATCTCCGTACACCTAAAATCTATACAGCTTTCCAATCATAATTTTAATATAAAACAGTCACGGAGTCAAGACCGTTCCCCCTTTTCCTGTAAAATAAAGGAATAGAATCGTTGAATACGATACGGAATACCTGAGTTTCCAGCGAAGCGCGCCTGCTAGATATACGGGGGCATGCTTCTGAAGGCGTTTATCTGGTTTATGAGCTGGGCCACTTCCTGGCCTACCAGATCGAGTTTCGCGAGTTCTTCTATTCTTTCAGTGGAGCGCCTCAGCTCCCTCGGAGAGAGTATATCCTCCAGGAGGTCGCATGTGTGGGCAAGGCTTATCAGCACGGTATCCCTTGGGGTTGGAATGCTGTCCGTCAGAATTATTTCCCTGAGCCTGGTTTCAACGTCTTTTACTTCACTGTTATTGATGACTGGATAACGGCGCGCGGGGAAAAGCCAGAGTATTTTCTCGTTGATCTGTTTCAGTATGCCTCTTTTGATAAGATGGGCAAGGACATCCTGTTCAATCCGTTTGGCATTTGGGAGGAGTATTTTGAGGCAATGGTAGATGGTGTTTTTTTCCTGTCCCGTCTGCTGGATGATTTTCAATGTTTCGTCAAGTATGGGATTGCCTGTACTTTCCGTGTTCAACAGATACAGGAATTCCTGATCGTTGTCGATTTTGTTGAGGAATGCCAACTCGCAGAGCACCGCCCCTATCAAGACGGAACTGAGAACTATGTCTTTTGAAGGGATTGTGATTTTTCCGGTAACGTCATCAAGCGCGAGCAGATAAATTTCCTCGGCAAAACTAAGCATTTTCGTGTCTCCCGTATTTAAAATATACTATTTTTCCGCGACGACAGCCTGGGGCGGCCGCGGCTGCAAATCTATGAAACCCAGTTTCTGACCTGTTACAAAAAGTGTAACATACAAACCTATCAGAAACATAATATAGCCCGTAATCGCGAGATATCCGAATTTATTTTTAGATAATTTAAAAAGTATTATCGCCGGAAGTATGGCAAAGAGGATGGTTTCGCCGATACCGCCGACCATGGAAAGCGCGCTCAGAAAAATATCAGGATATATTAAAGTTATTACTAGCGGAGGCAGAAAGGACAATGCCCCAGTAAGGAGCGCGCTGTCTTTTTTCAGATAGGTATGCGTCAAATCCCCAATAAAGCCGAAGAGCCCCGTACCATTTGCCATGAAAGATGCCGTCACAGCCAAAACAGCGAAAGCAAGGCCGGCCGTAGTGAAGACTTTGGAGTGAAGCAGTTGGGACATTGGAACAGTGGCCGGCCAGTTTTTTAGACTGGCGTTGTAAATCGTATCGATTCCGGGACCGCTTTCGGGAAGAGTTCCCAGAACAACTATGACCCATACTGTATTAATTATCAGGCCCAGAAAAACACCCAGGAATATTGCTTTTGAAGCGGCCCTGAAATCGTGTTTTACCGCTCTGCATACTGTGGGTATTATATTATGAAAATGAAAGGCGGAGACGGCTATGGGCAGTCCCATGGACATGTATCTCCAATCATAAGTGCTGAATAATACGTGAGTGTCAAATTTTTTAACCCCTGTGAATATCAGTATGCCGAATGATATCCAGATGGCGGTTACGATAAGAACGTTTTCCTTTCTCAGCGCATTCATGCCGAACATGATCAGGGCTGTCGTTATGCAGAAATAGATGAAGACCACCGCCCACTGCGGCATGGATATTTGGAAAAGAGAAATCACCAGTGTGGATACGCCGCTGAGGTATGCGACCAGCACTCCGTAGAGGATAATCAGATTGCATATAATTGCCAGCCATTTGCCGATGTGCCCTATCTCCTGATGATAAAAAGAGGGAATATCGAAATGTTCCTGACTGCCTATTCTATACGCGATTACCAGCGCTGAAATAAGCATTGTCAGCCATATAAGGATTATGGCCGATAAGGCCGGGACAAAACCGGCGAGACCTGTTTTTACAGGCAATGCCAGAACGCCTACGCCGAGGCAGTTCCCAAGCACCAGAAACGATGCCGAAATTATTGGGAGCTTTGTTTTTTCTGTCGACATTTGTTGTCCTGTCTCAGCTTGTGGCTATTTTACGGCCTTTTTCAAAGAATCTGTCATATTCGGAATCCGGCACGAAACTGCCCCCTGTTGTCCAGAGTATGTGTACCGCACTGCTCATTTTTTTCTCAATTCCGTGAGTTTTCAGATAGTTCATTCCGCTCTCCGTGTTCATGACGAAAGCGGGGCCGGGGAAACCGGCGGCGGCAGAAGGCTCTATTTTCAATTTTTCGAGTTCATAGAGCGAATAAAGGTATCTGTAAAGGGTTTTATCCTCTACAGTGAAGGAGCCGCTCAGAAGTTCTGAAACAGTTTCGCCGACAAAACGCGAGGGACGCGAAACGGCGAGGCCATCCGCGTCGGTACGGTTTGTAAGGCCGATATCATAGACGCTGATCTCAGAATGTTTACCGCTGGCAAGCCCCAGTGTCATGCATGGAGACTCCACGGGTTCCGCGAAAAAACAATGCACGGCATCTCCGAAAACCTGTTTCAATCCAAAAGTGATTCCGCCTGGCGCGCCGCCGACGCCGCAGGGGAGATGAACGAACAAGGGGTGTTCATTGTCAACTTTAATTCCGCAATTCTCAAGCTGGCTTTTCAATTTGAACGCCGCTACGCTGTAACCGAGAAAAAGCTGGATGGAATTTTCATCGTCAACGAAAAACGAGAAAGGATCTCCCTCGGTTTCCTTTCTTCCGGCTTCAACTGCCGCCGTATAATCGGAGGCATGTTCAACCACGGTAACGCCTCTTTTTCTGAGACGTTCTTTTTTCCACTCTTTTGCTTCCGCCGACATGTGCACCTTTGCGGAAAAACCCAGCGCGGCGCTCATGACACCTATGCTGAGGCCGAGATTGCCGGTACTGCCGACGGATACTGTATATTTTCCGAAAAGTTTTCGTATTTCAGGGGAGGCAAGCCGGATATAATTATCTTTATAATCGAGAAGCTTGTTTTTAATTGCGAGTTGTTCAGCAAAACAGAGCACTTCGTAAATACCGCCCCTCGCCTTTATCGAACCGGCAACAGGAAGATTATGGTCCTCTTTTATAAATACCCTGCCGAAATCTTCTTTTATATCAAGGTCTTTGCTGAGGTAATTTTTAAGATGGGGTGTTTCCCGCAGTTCCGATTCTATGATGCCGCCGGCAGTTGATGTTTCCTTGAAAAGCTCCATGATGAGGGGCGCAAAACGGTAAAGCCTGGCCTGCGCGTCGCGCATGTCCTCAAGCGTCAGTTTCAATGAGGAAAGGGCTTTTTCCGCGTTTTTCAGGGAATTGTTTATCCAAAGGAATGGTGTTTTACTTTTTAGAAGTTCGAGTTCTCCGGCGTATTCCATTCGTGTTTTCCTCCTACTGACAGCAGCCGCGCAAATCTATGGGCCATCTGTCAATAACTATATCATTTTGAGTTACATAAAAGAAATCATGAAGATTTATCGTCGGGTCGCAGTGAGACGCCGTCAATTCGATTACAGTACCGAGGCCGGGCTTTTCTTCCGTTGCTTCGACAGTGATTTTTCCGTGTTCGTCTCCGAACCACGTATATTCCCACGACTTGTCGCGCGGGCATATTATTTTAGGAGGCGCTTCTCTGTTGAAATATATGGCTTTCAGCCCGGCGTCTATGGTAAACGAATGCGGCTGATTTACGCTTACAACGCCGGAAAGAATGGACAGCGCGGGCTTGAAAGTGTCAAATCTATCGGGACGTGAAACAGAACCGATGTTCATATATTCCGAATCCATGACCGTGTATGAACCAACCTGAAGCTCGGTGACTTCCGGTATCTGTGAATCGATATCGTAAGTTCCTGTTCCGGTCCCGGTGAATATTTCAGGCGCGAGTCCGGCGTCCTTCATCTGCCTGAATATTCCTGCGGCTTTTTTCAGGCATTCCAGAGACGCGCTCTGTCGTATATCATAAGAAGCGATATGCTGGAGTTGTCCGGCATAACACTGTATGCCCCTGAACTTGAGCCCCGGCAGTGAATTTATGAATTTTCCAAATTCAAAAGCGTCCTTGAAGGAAACGCCCGTCCTGCCCATTTCAGGATTTATGTCAGCGACGACATTAAGCCGGAGATGTTTTGACTTCGCTTCGGCGCTCAGGCAGACGGCGTTGTCTATATTGTCAATCGCGAGTATAAGTTCCGGGGCATTTTCCAGGCATTTCATGAGGCGCCTGATTTTTTCCCTGCTAACGACAGGCGATGTTATGAGAACATTTTTAATTCCGGCGGCAAGCAGTTTTTCGGCCTCGGAAAGTTTTGCCGCGCATATTCCGATGCTTCCGGCTGCGAGTTGTCTTTTAGCGAGGGTTGTGCATTTGTGGGTCTTCGCGTGCGGCCTCAGCTTCTTGCCGGAGGCGCTGGCGAAATCCTGCATTTTTTTGATGTTTTCATCAAGCTTATCTATATCAATCACAAGACAGGGAGTATCAAGCTCCCACTTCGAGATTCCTTTCCAGTCCGTCATATCGCATAAACCTTTCTATAGATATTTAAAGCAAAGAGAAAGCTAATGTAATTCATATTTTACCATTGACAAACTTCTTCAAACGGAGTCGCTTATTTTGCAGCATTAGAGCTACCATGTTGACACTGTATTTCTTTCACTTTTTTATTTCAATATCGCCTTTATTTGTAAGATCGGATTTGATAGGGGCTTTTCTGTAAAGCCATGTGCACAGGTTTATGAAATCCACAGCATTGCGCTTTTCCGAATCATACGTTGGGGTCCATCTGTCAATATAATGATAATTTCCATTCTGTAAGGCTTCCAAAAGCCATTCGCTGCCATCGCAGCCAAGGCATTTTTCATTTGTTTCCATTTTATAGAAGTTCAATTTCTCAAAAAGCTTTTTGAATTCCTCTATCTCTTTATTATTAAGAGTCGCTGTATTTTCCTCTATGAGTTTCCCGGGTCATAGCCGCCCTGTCCGTCAAGGCGACGGGCCTCTATTTGAGCCTTTGTTCCGTTGATAGTCAGACGCACCGAGACGGGATTTCCCCATGTGGGGAGAATTGTGAATCTGTAGACGCTTATATTTCCCGAAGCATATGCGGCAAGAGGACGTTCCCCCATTTTTTTCAGGTGCTTGGAATACCATTCACTGTTGAAAACGGAAAGCTCTTTTTTCCCTGCAGTAGCTTCTTGCGTATTCTCAGCGTAAGCGACAAGAAACAGAAGCGTTACAATAAGTATAATGAAATATTTATTCATACTCAATACAACCTTATCTTATGGATATTTAAAACCGTCGGGCAGTGTAACCGGGAATTTTGTCCAGGGCATCTGGTTTTCAAATTTCAGGAAAGCATCGTTTATGGTTTCCGCCGTAACGTCCTCGGTGAGCATTTTCTCCAGCGGCGGGGAGTGGTCGGCACTGTCAAGCAGGTTCAGTTTTACGGGACCGGGTATTATATAGGGTTTAATGATTTTGCGCCTTCCAATTCCGTGTTTTGCGCCTGAATAAATCATTTCACAGGCCGTTGATGGCGTATGAGAGCGGGCCTGATAGACTGAAAGCGCCTTTTTGACAACCGCTGTTTCTATTTCGGGAATTTTAGATTTTACTTCTTCGGTAATTTTATTGTCGCCTGAAATAAAAACGGTAGGTATTCCCATATCACCCGCGATAGCGGCGGCCATGCTGGCTTCACTCAGATATATTTCTCCTCCGTTTACTTCCCATCTGCTGTGGGGGAGACATGAATTTTCGGTGCCGCCCATGGCGTGCATCCCTACCAGTAGCAGCGCGTCAAAGGACTCATCCAGTTCAGGAAGCCAGTGCGGGCCGCTGAAATTTCTTCCGTGTATGATTTCGCATTTGGGGTCGAGTTCCTCGAATATTATATTGTAGCCGCTGCCGTGATTGTCATTCACCAGTACTGTAGTGGCCCCACAGGCAAATGCCGCTTTTACTGCCGCGTTGACTTCATTTGTCAGCAGTTTCCGCATCCGTTCCCGGTGCGCGTGATTTTCTATTGAAGCGTCTTTTCTGTTTTCAAAAAACGTAACCCCGGCAACTCCCTCAATATCTGTCTGGATATAAATATTCAATTGGGCTCCCTTGATTTTTTTTGATTTTTTTGGTAAATACTCTTATCTTTACCCAAAATAAGCATAATATTATACAGGCTTTTTTCGTTAATTCTATGCAATGACGCTTTAAATCGCGGAAAGATGTTTTCTGAAAAAAGAATGGTCTGATTGTAATGAATTCAAGATGTGTGATTGGATTTTTGTTCAGATTTACGTTATATGTTCTTTTAATATTCAGCCCGATTTTTCATCTGGCAGGAGATATTGCAGGGACAGTAACCGCGTCCAAACTGAATGTAAGGGTGCGTCCCGGATTGGGTAGCGTCGCGGTAGCGGCGCTTGAGAAGGGCAGCGTTGTTAATATTCTCTGTTCCTCCGGGGACTGGTATCAGATAAAAGCCCCCTCCGACACCACCATATGGGTCGCCGCTCCTTTTATTGAAAGCGGGATACTCAAGGACAATGCAAATCTCAGGGCTGGGCCAAGTGTGGCGTTCGAGGCTTATCCGCCAATCAAAAATGGGGCGAAGAAAGTGAATGTTCTTGAGACTTTCATGTCGCACTGGCTCAGAATCAGCCCTCCCGAGGGGCTTTCCGCATGGGTCAATTCAAAATATGTTTCAGTGGCGGACGAAGATATTTCCAAAATTCCGGCGCTCAATAAAAGCGACGGGACAATGACTGAAAAAAATACTGATATTCCTGACAGTGCCCAAGCGGCAGTATCGGAAAATCCTAAAAAAAGACAGGCAATCTCTTTTATTGAAAATGATGTCAGTTCAGTGGCCCTTGAGGGCGTGCTGCTTCCGCTTGACTCTGACGCGGTAACTGTAACTCATGCGCTTGCGTTGAAAGTGAATGACGAGTATTTTCCTGTGGCTTATGTTTACAGCGCAAAGGACAATCTAGACCTCTGGAAAAAAAGAAATGTACGTATAAACGGGCTTCAGCGCTGGGTGAAAGGCTGGAAGCTTCCGGTTATAGAAATAGAAAGAATTACCCCGGCCGGGCAATAATCATAAGAGAAGGAAAGGAAGGGAGTTTTTATGACAGCATTTAAGAGTAACGGTTTTTTTGCGTATTTATTTTGCGTGGGGTTCTTTATTTTCAGCGCCACTATATACGCGGAAAACAGAAGCAAGAAAAACACTGACTCCTATACGGAAGTTAAGGTCGAAAACCTTAAAATCGAGCCGGAAGAATTTAAAAGGAAAGATATCTTTTTCCTGACGCGTTTCAATGGCTTCCGTACAGGGTTTCACGGATACATGGAACGCTCCGGCTTTACGAACGAGAAATATTACTGGCTCGGGGTAGCCCCTTATAATCTTCCTGTATTGGCAAAGAAAAAAGATTTTGATGATATGGCTTCATTGAAAAACGGCATGAAACTGAAATTGTACGGAGAAATCAAGAAGTTCACGGTGGTCCCTTATTTCAAGGAAGCTCCCAGATATTATCTGGACCTGGAAAAGCTGGAAATTGTCACAGAAGAGAAGGAAGTACAGAAGCCCGTCGCAAAGACCGAAGAAGTAGCCTCTGGAACAAAAGAAAAAAAATTACCGGCCCAATCGCAGTCAGGGAAATGCCTGCCTGTTCCCAAATTAAAATGAATCTTTCAGCCGCAATAACGAAATCTGATTTTCAAGAAAGAAGGTTTGTGCTATGTTAAAGGTATATGCCGCACAGTGGTGTCCGCATTGCAGAAAAACGCTTGAATTCCTCAGAAAAAATAAGATTGAGTTCGAATATTACGAAATTGAGGAGCAGGACGATGAAACCATCCGTAAAATCGAAGAGGTGAACGGCGGCGATGACTGGCGGGTTCCCACGTTGGAATATGATGGGAAATGGAGAGAGGGTAAAGTTTTTGACGAAATCTCATTGCGCCATGATCTCACCGCTATGGGATTGTTTAAATAAATAACCGGAATGAAAGGTTTTTCTCTTATGTTTTACAAAATATGTCTTATCGTTTTTTTATCTTCGGCGTCTCTTTTGCTTGGAGGCTGTGCCACAGAGAGAATGCCCGCCTCGGATTCGGCTGTAATAAAAAAGTATTCCAAGCAGATAAATATTCTGATGATGCCGGAGCTCAACAACGCGGAAGAGCGCTATGAAGCCGCCGAAAAAATCTTCACGGAGGTCGATTTTTCATTTTTGCGGGACCAGATTACTATTTACAGGATACTAGGAACAGGATGCAAGCGCAACTCCAGCCTGGGAGAAGGCGACATGCTCCAGTATATATATACCTATAAGAATAAAAGTATTTCAGCCAAATTCTGGCTTGACGGAAATGTGGTGTTACGTTCAGATGTAGTGTTCCGTGACGCAAGCGCCCCAAAAGAGGAAAGAGTAAAACGCCAGACCCTGCCGCGGGGAACCAAAGTCGATGTCCAGTACAAAAACAAACAATAACCCTCAATCAAAAAAAACTGAAAAAGCTGACCGCTCTATGAAAAAAATCTTTTATGCCGTGACACTGCTTTCATGTATTATTTTTCCAAGTTCCGCTCAAATCAACCGGGAAACAGAAGTTGCCGGCATTAAAGAAAAGGCGATAAAGGGCGATCCCTATTTTCAGGGCTTATTCTCCGGTATCTGCCGCAGAGGGGAGCATGGAGCAAAGCCAAATTATGCGGAAGCGTTGAAATGGGCGGAACTCTCCGCGCTCAGAAATAACCCTCTGGGCCTTTACAATCTAGCGGCCCTTTACGAAGAGGGCCTCGGTATAAAAAAGGACCCGGCGGAAGCTGAACGCCTTTATAAGACCGCCGTTGAAGGATTGACGGAGCTTGCAAGAAACGGAGACACGGCCGCCCAGTATTCACTTGGATATATGTATATTAAGGAAAAGGGTGTCAACAAGGACGAACTTGAAGGATATTACTGGACCAGACGCTCGGCTGAAGCCGGAAATGCTTCCGCGCAGTATATCATGGGCTATCTCTATTTTAATGGGAACAGCGTTATAAAAAAAGATTTGACTAAATCCTTTTCATGGATACATAAGGCCGCTCTTAACGGTGATCCCAGAGGACAGTGCCTTCTCGGTGTAATGTTTTATAACGCGTTCGGCACTGACAAAGATTTCGTAAAAGCCGCCGAATGGCTCGGAAAATCCTCTGAACAGAAGGACAGTTCGGCCCTTTATCTGCTCGGACTGATGTATGAGGACGGCAAAGGTGTTCCCAAAGATAAAGAAAAAGCATCTGCGCTTTTCAAGCGATCCGCGGAACAGGGTTATGCGCCGGCAAAAGAAAAATTGTCCAAGTTGAAGGCACATGAAAAAACTGCCGGTAATAATAAATAATTTCAACAGGTACGCTCCTCTCAAGGCGCTTGTCGCCTGGCTGCTCGATTCCCCTGATGACATTGAAATCGTCATTATTGATAATCATTCGACCTATCCTAAAACATTGAGGCTTTATGAACATCTCAGGAAAAAGGTTGATATTCAGTATCTGAAGCATAACGTCGGCCATCTCGCACCGAGGATTTACGTAGAGTCGAAATTAGCGAAGGACGAAAGATTTATAGTTTCCGATCCTGATCTCGTGCCTCATGAAAGCTGTCCCCGCGATATTGTTTCCCTCCTCAATGAACTCATGGACACTTACTCTGCCAATAAGGTCGGGGCCGGGCTGGGGCTTGACGACATACCTGATTGCTATCCCTTCAAAAAACAGGTGATAAGATGGGAAAGAAGCCTTTCCAGAGGACTTGCGCCCTGCGGCAAAGCTGAGTATTTTCAGATTGACACCACCTTTGCTCTCTACCGCGATAAATCTTTTTTCGGAAAAGCAGATGAGAAAAGCCTGAGGGCCTGTGCTCCGTATATTTTCAGGCACGTGGACTGGTACATTGACCCGCTCAAGCTGGGGGAAGAGTATGAATACTACCTGAACACCGGCAACAGCTCATCTTCCTATGGAGGACGCGTCAAACGTTATTTTGAGTTCAATAATTTACTGAACACTTACCGCGGTGAACATAATGACGAAAAAATACTTTCTCTGTTGAAACGGGGAGTTTTTGAATTGACTTTTCATGATTATAAACTCAATCTTCAAATCAGGTTCGGCGATGACGGAGAAGGTCTTCTCGAAGGAAAAGTTTTTGCCGGTTTTTTCGACTATGAATTAATTTCCGGAAAAGCTCTGGCAATGCAGTTTTACGGCGGAAATTACAGCAGGGCACTTCTGAATTTCAGTGATGAAAGTTTCGAAAGCTTTGAAGGCGTAAGCGACTATAACTGCCACATTACCGGGAAAATAATATCATAAATGAAAACGCCCGTTTCATCAGATGAAAACGGGCGCTTAACAAAAGGGAACTTCATTCCCCGCCGCAATGAAATAAGCGGCGGGAATAAAAAGACTTCGCCTTTGTCTCATCAATCGAACGCGTGTCCGGCTGAACCGAGAACATTTACAGTTTTGTGTTTGTAAAGTTCCTTGAGTGCCTCGCGTGCCGGTCCGAGATACTTTCTCGGATCAAATTCTTCAGGATGCTCCATGAGGACTTTCCTTATTGCGGCAGTCATGGCTATGCGTCCGTCTGAGTCGATGTTTATTTTGCACACTGCGGATTTGGCGGCTTCGCGGAGCTGGTCTTCGCCGATGCCGATGGCGTCCTTCATCTTGCCGCCCGTCTCATTGATCTGCTTTACTAGATTTTGAGGAACTGAAGAAGCGCCGTGCAGTACAATAGTGAAGCCCGGTATTCTCTTTTCGATTTCTCTGAGTATATCAAGCCTGATTTTGGGATCGGTGCCGGGCTTGAACTTGTAAGCGCCGTGTGAAGTGCCGATGGATATGGCGAGACTGTCCACGCCTGTGCCTTTCAGGAAGGCTTCGACTTCTTCAGGACGTGTATAGGTGTGCTCTTCAGCCTTCACGTCGTCCTCTATGCCGGCGAGAACTCCGAGTTCGCCTTCAACTGTAACATTGTATTTGTGAGCGTATTCAACGACTTTCCTAGTTTCCTCTATGTTCTTTTCGAAAGGATGATGCGAACCGTCAATCATGACAGATGAAAAACCGTATTCGATACAGCTCTTGCATGTCTCAAAGGAATCGCCGTGATCAAGATGGAGGGCGATCGGTATATTTCTGCCTTTGCCGATTTCCTTTGCGTACTCGACAGCGCCCTGCGCCATATAGCGGAGAAGTGTCTCGTTAGCGTAACTCCGGGCGCCCTTTGAAACCTGGAGTATTACAGGTGACTGCGTCTCAGTGCAGGCCATTATTATAGCCTGAAGCTGTTCCATGTTGTTGAAATTGAAAGCCGGAATGGCATATTTGCCTTTCATCGCTTTCGCGAACATCTCTTTTGTGTTGACAAGTCCCAGATCAGTGAATTTTACGGCCATTTCTAATCCTTTCATTAATATTTTTAAATTAAAATTTCTCAAAGACTGTTTTCGAAATATAGAAACATTTCACTTATCTTCAAGCTTTGAAACTTAATTTTTTTACATGCTGTTTTTTGAAAACACCCGACACGGAGAGCCCGGCGCAAAAGATTTTATTCTTTTTACGGGCGTGCTAGTGCCTCGGGTTGAATGCGATTGGGGCGCGCCTTTTTAATTTATGAGGCGTTCTCCTGAAAAATTAATCCCAAAAGGGACTTGTCCCAAGGAGAAGGTCAGATGCCTGAAGAAGAGAAAAGCAAAAGTAATCCAGCCGGAGAAAAGAGAAACCCCTGATGCGCGAAGAACAGTATACGAGGCTTTATGGCCTCTTTTTCGCGATAATGGACATACAGGAGTGCCAGATACCTCATTCGTAAGAGAGGATATCTTACCTGCTCCAAGCGAAGCTGAGGAGCAGTACGGAAAAAACAAAGTTCTTTTCTCGATTGCTTACTTTTTAAGTAAGTTTGCCTGTATTTTAAATTCCGGCTTTGCGTCTGGTGTTTTTCAGTATTAGTTTATAAAAATTATGTTTTTAGTTAAGAAAGGGAATTAAATATGCCATTTGAAAGCGGGTCTTTTACTTTATCGATTTTTCGCATGCCGGAAAAACTGCCGGAAAATTATCTTGAGCTTTTCGCGTCCAATAACGCCGGCACACTGGACAGCGTCAAGGACGAACCGATAAGCGGCTGGGTAAGCGGACGTTATCTGCTGGAAACCAGAATTGACGAAGAGACAGCCATCTCCGGAGGACATCTCTACCTGAATCTTCGCACCGCGGAACGCAAAATACCCTCAATGCTCCTCAAGGCTATATGCCGTCGGGAAGAGCTCGCCTACATCCAGGCAAATAAGGCAATTTCAGTCCCCTCTAAAATACGCAGGGAAATAAAAGAAGAGGCTGTCGAAAAAAATCTGATGAAAATGCCTCCAACTATTTCAGCGGTTTCCTTTGTCATAGACATGGCTTCGGGACTCCTCTACTTGGGCACCGGGTCCACGGCGCAGATAGATAACTTTCTGGGATGTTTCCACAAGACCACCCAGCTTGAGCCGCTCCAGTTGAATATCGAGGATATGATGGAGCGCCTTTTCAAAGGCAGAGAAAGCGACCTGCCTACGCTGACTTTTTCAGCGGATGCCGGAAAAGATGAAGGCCCCGCCCCGGGACGGGACTTCCTGACCTGGCTCTGGTATTACAGTGAAAAAGAAGGCGGTAGCGTAAAGCTTGACAAGTATGGAGAATTTGAAATGATGATAGAAGGCCCCCTCACCTTCGCTTTTTCCGAGGAAGCCAAAGGTTCCGCCGAAACCAATCTCAAAAAAGGGAACCCCCTGCGTAGCGCCGAGGCAAAAGCGGCACTGAACGTCGGCAAAAGGCTCAAAAAAGCCAAAATCACCATCGTAAGAGGTGAAGAAATATGGACATGCTCCTTTGACGCGGACAAATTCGTTTTCGGCGGCGTGTCCCTACCGGATGGAGAAGAGATGGAGCCGGACAGCCGTTTTGCCGAAAGAATTAATTATCTCCATATTTTCCAACTGGTCATTCAGGAGTATTTCAGAACTTTCGTTGCCGCCACTAAAGACAGCGAACTTCAGGCGCTCGAAAAGAAAATTCAGAAATGGGCAAAGGAAAGAGACTCTTATTAAGAATCAAGAATCAAGATAAGGAGATGCCGATGACGGGAAACAGACTTACGCAGGAGGGATTAGACTTTATTCCATTCCGCGTTCTTTATTCCGCATTCCGCATTCATTTACGACTATGCTGAAAATCTTTCTTGTCATTATAGGAGGGGGCCTTGGAGCGGCTACGCGTTATCTGGTAACGCTCGGAAGCGTGCGTCTTTTCGGCGCGTCTTTTCCCTGGGGAACACTGATTGTCAATCTTTCGGGATGTTTTCTTATCGGAGCGGTTTTTGCGTTCTCGGAGAAAAGCCTCCTTCTGAGTCCCAATGAACGGCTCCTGATAATGACAGGCTTTCTGGGGGGGTTGACGACGTTTTCATCTTTCGGTCTTGAAAGCATAAACTCCCTCAGCGACGGGGCCGTATCGGTCGCGGCAATAAATATTCTCGCCAATAATGTCGGCGGGCTTCTGATGGTTATCGCAGGTATGTTCATAACTAAAATCATACATTGAGAAGGTGGATTATGAAACGGAAATACAAAAATGTCGTGATATTCACTTCGGAAAGTGCCCGCTACAAGGGGAAACCTCTCTGTCAGGCCATCATAAACTATATGAAAGACCTGAAAATCCACGCCAGGACTTTTGTCTCAAAAGGTATCGCGGGCTCATATGAGAACGGTGAAATAGCCCATCACGCCATTGAAATAATCTCCGTGAATATGCCTCTCAGAATAGAAATTATCCTGCCGTCCGCCGAACTCGACGGGATTCTGGAACAACTGAAAAAAATCGTTCAGGACGGGGTAATTTCGGTGAATGAAATAAACATAGTTTCATACAAGACGAAAACGTTATAGAATCGTATGCCTTACGAAAAACACATGCCTTATTTTATCGTTCTGGAGGCGATGGAAACAGAAAAAGGCTGTCCCCTCTGCGGCCTTGAACGCAAGGAGCTCAGGCATTATTTCGATACCATGCTTGACGACAGCGTGAGCAATCCTTCATTCAGACATGAGCTCGTAAAAGCCAAAGGTTTCTGCGGGCGCCACGGAGATATGCTTCTTGACTTCAAACAGGGACTCGGCATATCCATATTGTATCTCGATCAGGTAAAGCTTTTTCTGAAAGAGATAGACGGGACATTTTCAAAAATGCCGTCATCTTTTTTCGGAAAAAAGCCTGACGGCTGGAAAAGCGGAAGCGCCTGTCCGGCATGTGAAATGCAGCTTGGCGCCAGAAGACGCCATATATCGGTTTTTATTTCTTCCCTCGGTGAAAAGCAGATGCGCTCTGTCTATGAGCAATCCCCCGGCTTCTGCGTCCCTCACTTCAATGAAGTTTTCAGACACGGCAAACCAAATACGGAAGCGCGAAACTTCATAATTTCCGTCCAAAAGGAAAAGTTCAAAAAGCTCGAAGCCGAGCTCGAAGAATTCTGCCGTAAAAAAGACTACCGTTTCAGCGGCGAGGAAAAAGGCACCGAGGCCGACTCATGGAAACGCGCCGTCAAAATGATGACCGGCGACAGCACTCTCTTTTAATAAATCCCTAACTCAATGTTCAAAAAGCTACCTAATCTTTCTTTTTTTCCTTTTTTTCGGTCAATTGAAAAAGTAAACGCACGTTTGTCAGGTTAAACGCACGTAACCTCGGAAAAGGAGTGCATTTAGTTTGACAAACGGGTAAAAAAGGGGTGGA